>Ga0155175_130_pt3 | contig 90035 bp, 98 predicted proteins | sample RifCSPhighO2_01_FD_106143 | JGI IMG/M metagenome (GOLD analysis project Ga0155175, IMG submission 106143) | Sphingopyxis sp. RIFCSPHIGHO2_01_FULL_65_24 | reverse complement strand
CGCCGACGGCGCGAGCGAGGCGTCGGGCGGTACCGCCAAGGCGATCGCGATCAGCCTGATCGAGCCGGTCGACCTCTACAGCCAGGTCGATCGCAGCATCAAATATGGTTTCCTGTTCATCGGTTTCACCTTCGTGGCCTTCCTGATGTTCGATGTCATCGCGGGCGCGCGCGTCGCGGCGGCCGAATATCTGCTGACCGGTGTGGCGCTCGTGTTGTTCTTCGTGCTGCTGCTGGCCTTCGCCGAGGTGATCGGTTTCCTGTTCGCCTATCTGCTGGCGGCGGGCGCGATCATCGGCCTGCTCGCGGCGTATAGTGCGGCGGTGCTCAAGAGCTGGAAACGCGCGCGCTTCCTCGCGGCGATGCTGCTCGGGCTTTATGCGCTGCTCTATGTGCTGCTCAACCTCGAGGCTTATTCGCTGCTGATCGGGTCGGTGCTGATGTTCTTCGCGCTCGCGGGCGTGATGTACATGACGCGGAATATCGACTGGGGTGGGGTCGGGAAGAAGAGCGAGGTGGCGGCTTAAACCTCGTCATTGCGAGCGAAGCGAAGCAATCCAGGGCGGTTTATGCCTGCTCTGGATTGCTGCGTCGCTTCGTTCCTCGCAATGACGAGCCGGGTTACCGCCAGCGCAGGTTGTCGCGTGACAGGTCCGCGAGGCTTTTCGCCCCCATCAGCTTCATCCCGCGTTCCATCTCGGCGCGAAGCAGGGCGATCGCGCGGCTCACCCCGTCCTCACCCGCCGCCGCCAGCGCGTAGAGATAAAGCCGCCCGCCCGAGCAGGCCTTTGCGCCGACCGACAGCGCCTTCAGCACATGCGTCCCGCGCGTGATGCCGCCGTCGCAGATCACCTCGACCTTGTCGCCGACCGCATCGACGATCTCGGCGAGCGCGTCGAAGGGTGCGCGGCTGCCGTCGAGCTGGCGCCCGCCATGGTTCGACACCATGATCGCACTCGCGCCGATGTCGACCGCGCGGCGCGCATCCTCGACCGCGACGATGCCCTTCAAACAGAAGGGACCGTCCCATTGTTTGCGGATCGCCTCGGCGCGCTTCCAGTCGAGACTCTGGTCGAGCATCGAGGTGAAATATTCGGCGACCGATTTGGGCACGCTCGACCCTTCGGAGACATGCGTCGCGAGGTTGGGCAGGCTGAATTTCTCGCGCAGCACATAGTTGAGGCCCCAGCCGGGCTTGATCGCATAGCTGAGCATGTTGCCCGGCGTGAAGCGTGGCGGCGAGGTGAAGCCCGAGCGCAGGCACCGTTCGCGGTTGCCGCCGACGATCGTGTCGACGGTGAGCGCGACCGCGTCGAATTTCGCGGCGCGCGCGGCGTCGAGCATCGCGGTGTTGAGGCCTTCGTCATGGTGGACATAGAGCTGGAAGAGCTTCGGGCCGTCGGTGAGCGCGCCCGCTTCGGCGAGGCTGATCGTCGCGAGGCTCGAGATGCCGGCAACGGTGCCGGCGTTCGCCGCGGCGCGGAGCACCGCACGCTCGCCCTGCCAGTGGAAGAGGCGCTGGAGCGCGGTGGGTGAGAGAAAAAGCGGCATCGCCATTTCGCGCCCGAACAGGGTGGTGCGCATGTCGATGCTCTCCACCCCTGCGAGCACGCGGGGGATAAGGTCGCAATCGTCGAAGGCGGCGCGATTGCGGCGGCGGGTGACCTCGTCGTCGGCGGCGCCGTCGATATAGTCGAACACCGGCCAAGGCAGGCGCCGCTTCGCGAGGGCGCGGAAATCGTCGATATTGTGGCAGTCGGTGAGTTTCATTTCGGCCCCGCTTTTACCCCGTCATTGCGAGCGTAGCGAAGCAATTCAGGGCGGTTTTACGCAGGCTCTGGATTGCCGCGTCGCTTCGCTCCTCGCAATGACGAAATTAAAAGACCGTTCTTGCCGCGACCGTGCCCTTGCTGGCGAAGCTGAAGCGCGGTTCGATGGGCAGGTTTTCGTCGAGGATATGCGCGGCGACGCGCTTGCCCACCGCGGGGCCGTTCTTGAAGCCGTGACCCGAGCCGCCGCCGACAAGCCAGACATGCGGCTGGCCGGGGAAGCGGTCGATCAGATAGTCGCCGTTCGAACTATTTTCATATTGGCAGACGCGCCCGCCGATCAGCGGCGCGGTCGCGAGACCGGGGAAGCGGCGCGCGACATAGGCGCGCGCCTCGGCGATGCCAGCAGGCGAAAGCTGGCGTTCCTGCGTGTCCGGGTCGACCACCGGACCATGCACGTCGATCGCGATCTTGAACCCCGCGCCTTCGAGGTCGGGGATGCCATAGACGATACGGCCGTTGTTGAAATCGGCCCACACCGGCAGGTTCGGCGGGGCGAAGCGGGTGTCGCCCTGCGGCGCGCCGAAATGATAGACTTCCTGCCGCGTTGCGACGATCTTGCCCATCAGATGCTGCGGAAAGATTTCGGCGAGCCAGGGTCCGCAGGCATAGACGAGATGGTCGGCGGTGCCGCCGTCGGGCAAAGTGTGGCGCTGGATCTTCTTCGACAGCAGCGGCGCCGGCATGACGACGGGTTCGACCGTGATCTGTGCGTCGGCGATCACTTCCTGCACGCCGCGTGCGGCGATCAGCGCGCCGGTTTCGGTTTCGAGGATGCCGGTTTCGCCCTGGTAGAACTGGATCTGGCGATATTTATTTTGGAGCCAACTCACGTCGCCCTGTTCGTGGCCGATGCGGTTCGCCTGGAGCCAGGCGAGCGACTGCGCGGTATAGGCGTCGCCCTGCGGCGCGAACCAGAGCACGCCGGTGTTGTGGAAGATCGGCGCGCTCGCGCTGTCGGACAGCTCTTTCCAATAGGGCAGGGATTCGCGCGCCATCTCGGAATAGATGGTGTCGGCGCCATAGCCCATGCGGATGACGCGGCTTTCGCCCGCCGACGAGGCGCGCGCATTGGCGGCGCCATAGGCGTCGAACAGACGCACCGATTTGCCCGCGCGCAGCAGGTGCCAGGCGGTCCAGGCGCCGAACACCCCGGCTCCGATCACCGCGACATCGACATGCTGGACGGTCGGTTTGGCGTCCTTCCGCTTTTTCGAACGGCGCTCCTTGCGCTCGGCCGCCGCGACGGCCGTCGCCACGGGGAGCGCGGCGAGACCGGTGAGGAGGGCGCGGCGCGTCGTCATCGCGTCGCCCAGGCGATCAGCGCGCGGCCGGCGCCGCCGAGCGTCGCCAGATCGGCGGTGTCGTCGAGCAACCAGCATTCGCCGGGCTGCCATGGATCGGCGCCCACCGTGCCGCCGCCATCGACCGGGATGAACCAGATAGGGCCATGGGCGCCGAGTTGGGGCAGCGCGCCGAAATCCTCGCTATGCGCATCAATCAGCACGAACTTCGGGCCGTCGACGAGGCGGTCGATGCCGACCGCGATTGGCGTGCACAGGTTCGCGGTGAGATAGGGACCGGCGTTGGCACAGGCCATCGCTTCGTCGAGATGCAGATCGCGCGGGCGGCCATAGTCGTAGAGGCGATAGGTGATGTCGGCATATTGCTGCACCTCGATCAGCGTCAGCCCGCCGCCGATCGCGTGGATCGTGCCGGGGGTGACGTGGAAATGATCGCCCGGCGCGATGGCTTTCCAGTCGATGAGGTCTTCGATGCTGCCGTCGAGCGCGGCAGCGCGGAGCCGATCGGGTGACACACGCTGTTCGAGGCCGAGCCCGATCACCGCGTCATCCTCGGCGTCGAGGATCACCCATGCCTCCTCCTTGCCCTGCCGCGCGCCGGCGGCGCGCGCTTGCGCGTCGTCGGGGTGGACCTGCACCGACAGCGCTTCGGAGGTGAAGAGATATTTGACCAGCAGCGCGGGTTCGGGCGAGCCTGCGGGCAGTTCGAACCAGATTTCGCCGATCCGCTCGCCGCCTGCATCGAACAGCGGGCCGATGTCGTCGCGGCCCCATGGCTTGGCGACGCGGCGCGGGATCAGGCGGGTCGCTGGCACGCCGTCAGTTGCCCTTCTTGTAATAACGATAGCCGCCGATCCAGGTTTCGAGCGGCACCATGCGGCGGATCTCGTCGGGGCTGGCGAGCATCGGGTCGCTGTCGACGATCAGGAAGTCGGCGCGCATGCCGGGCATCAACGTGCCGATGCGGTCCTCGGCAAAGCCCGCATAAGCGGCGGTGCGGGTGAAGCCGTCGAGCGCGGTTTCGCGGTTGACCGCCTCCTCGGGGCGCCAACCGCCGAAGGGCTGGCCGCTCGCGTCGGTGCGCGAGATCGCGGCGGCGATGCCGGGGAAGGGGTTGGCGCTTTCGACAGGGACGTCCGACCCGAAAGCGAGGCGGGCGCCGGCGGTCTGCAGGCTGCGCCAGGCATAGGCGCCCTTCAGCCGGTCGGGGCCGAGCCGCGCCTCGGCCATCAGCCGGTCGCTGGTCTGGTGGACCGGCTGCATCGAGGCGATGACCTTCAATTGCGCGAAGCGCGGAATGTCGACCGGGTCGATGATCTGCGCATGTTCGATGCGCCAGCGCCGCTCGCCGGGCAGATCGGCGTTGAGGTCGGCGATCGCGTCGAGCGCTTCGGCATTGGCGGCATCGCCGATCGCGTGGATCGCGACCTGGAACTTGTCCATCGAGGCACGCACCATCTTGTTGCGCAGCTGTGCCGGGGTGAGCAGGGGCAGGCCCTTCTGCCCCGGGGCGTCGCTATAGGGCGCCTTGAGCCAGGCACCGCGCGAACCGAGCGCACCGTCGAGATAGAGCTTCACTCCGACCATGCGCAGCCGGTCGTCATAGAGCCAGGGCGTCGGTTCGCCGCCGGCGATCAGCGTCATATTGTCGATGTCGCCGCCATAGCTCATGATCCGCACCGCGAGCTGTTTCTTGTCGCCGGCACGGCGATAGGCCTGCCATTCCTCGATCGTCGTGCCCATGTCGGCGATCGCGGTGATCCCCTGTTCGAGCAGTTTCTGCTGCGCGAGATAGAGTGCGCGGTCGACGTCGCGGGCCAGCGGTTTCGGCTTGGCATTGTCGACCAGCGCCATCGCGGCGTCGACGAAGACCCCGCTGGGCTTGCCGCCCTCCATCTCGATGCGGCCGCCCGCGGGCGATTTGCTGGTCGCGGTGATCTTCGCCGCGTTCATCGCGGCGGTGTTGGCCCAACCGGCATGGCCGTCGACACGCGAAAGCCAGACCGCGCGGTCGGGCACCGCGGCGTCGAGGTCGGCGGCGGTCGGGAAGCGCCCGAGGCCCCATTTCTCCTGATTCCATCCCGATCCGATGATCCACGGCATTTCGGGATTGTCGGCGGCATATTTGCGGATCGCCGCCTGTGCTTCCGCAAGCGACTTCGTTTCGCTGAGGTCGAGCAGCATCAGCTGGAACCCCATCGAGATGACATGGCCGTGCGCGTCGATCAGCCCGGGGATGAGCGTCTTGCCCTTGCCGTCTTCCTTGAAATCGGGGCGCTCGGGGCGCTTGTCCTTACGGTCGAGCAGCTGCTTGACCTTGCCCTGCGCGTCGATGACGAGCCCGGTGAACCGGACGAGCTTGCCGTCCTTGTCGAGCGTGATGCCGTTGACATTGTCGACCAGCGTGTCGGCGTGCGCCGGGGCGGCGAGAGCGAGGGCGAGCGATGCGAGGAGGAGACGCTTCACTTCGGCAGCCTCGTCACGAGCGCACTGGTATCGCGGCGGCCGTTGCCCGCCTTTTGGACATCGGCGTAAAATTGGTCGACGATCGCTGCGACCGGGATCGTCGCGCCGTTCGAGCGTGCTTCCTCGAGCGCCAGCCCCAGATCCTTGCGCATCCAGTCGACCGCGAAGCCGAAGTCGAATTCGTCCTTCGCCATCGTGCCCCAGCGGTTGAGCATCTGCCAGCTCGCCGCGGCGCCGCCCGACACCGCCTCGAACACCTTGTCGGTGTCGAGCTTCGAGGCTTGCGCGAAACGCAAGGCTTCGGACACGCCCTGCAGCGCGCCGGCGATCGCGATCTGGTTGACCATCTTGGTCGTCTGCCCCGCGCCGGGGCCGCCGATATGGACCATGCGCGCGGCATAAGCCTGCATGATCGGCGCCGCGGCCTCGAACGCCGCCTTCCTGCCGCCGCACATGATCGACAGCGTGCCGTTTTGCGCGCCGGCTTCACCGCCCGAGACCGGCGCGTCGACGACGAGCAGACCGGGTTCCTCGGCCTCGACCGACAATTGCCGCGCTATGCGGGCGGAGACGGTGGTGTGGTCGATGAACAGCGCCCCGCGCCGCATCGCGCGGAAGGCGCCGTCGCGGCCGAGCGTCACCTGCGCCAGATCGTCGTCGTTGCCGACGCAGGTCAGCACGACGTCGGCGCCTTCGGCGGCTTCGGCGGGGGTCGCCGCCGCCGCTCCGCCATATAGCGCGACCCAGGCGTCGGCCTTGGCGCGGGTGCGGTTGTAGACGGTGAGGGCGTGGCCGGCTTTCGCCAGATGGCCCGCCATCGGTCCGCCCATGACGCCGGTCCCGATGAAGCTGATGCGCAATGTTTCTTCGCTCATGGGGTGGGGTCATAACGGCGGTTTGCGCGGCGCGCCAGATAGGCTAGGGCCAGCCGCGTTATGACAGAGCAACTCACCCTGACCTCCGCCGCCGATTATCCGGCGATCACATTGGACGATGTGCGCGCGGCGGCGGAGCGAATTAACGGCGCGGTCGTGCGCACGCCGACGCTTCATTCGCAGACGCTGTCCGAAATGGTCGGCGCCGAGGTGTGGCTGAAGTTCGAAAATCTGCAGTTCACCGCGGCGTATAAAGAGCGCGGGGCGCTCAACGCGCTGCTGCTGCTCGACGACGAGGCGCGCGCGCGCGGCGTGATCGCGGCGTCGGCGGGCAATCATGCCCAGGGCCTCGCCTATCATGGCAAGCGCCTCGGTGTGCCGGTGACGATCGTGATGCCGAGCACGACGCCGCAGGTGAAGGTGTCGCAGACCGCGAGCCATGGCGCGACGATCGTCCTCCATGGCGAAAAGTTCGACGACGCCTATGCTTATGCGCGCGTGCTCGAAAAGGAACGCGGGCTGACCTTCGTCCATCCCTTCGACCATCCGCATGTCGCGGCCGGGCAGGGCACGGTGGCGCTCGAAATGCTGGAGGATGTGCCCGAACTCGACACGTTGATCGTGCCGATCGGCGGCGGCGGGTTGCTCGCAGGCATGGGCACCGCGGCGCGCGGCATCAAGAACGACATGCGCCTCGTCGGCGTGCAGGCCGAGCTGTATCCGTCGATGTATGCCGAATTGAACGGCGTCGACATGGCGTGCGAGGGCGACACGCTGGCCGAGGGTATCGCGGTGAAAGAGCCGGGGTCGTACACGCGCAAGCTCGTCGCCGAACTCAACGACGATATCGTGCTGGTGGCGGAACGCCATCTGGAACGCGCGGTGAGCTTGCTGCTCCAGATCGAAAAGACCGTGGTCGAGGGCGCGGGCGCGGCGGGGCTCGCGGCGATGCTCGCGCATCCCGAGGAGTTCAAGGGCCGCAAGGTTGGCCTCGTGCTGACCGGCGGCAATATCGACACGCGGCTGCTCGCCAATGTGCTGCTGCGCGATCTCGCGCGCTCGGGGCGGATCGCGCGGCTGCGCATTCGCTTGCAGGACCGTCCGGGCGCGCTGTTCAAGGTGATGAAGCTGTTCGACGAGAAGCAGGTCAACATCATCGAAATCTATCACCAGCGCATCTTTACCACCTTGCCGGCGAAGGGCCTGATCACCGACATCGAATGCGAAGCACGCGACCGCGAGCATCTCGACAGCCTGGTCGCGGCCTTGCGTGAGGCGGGGTATATGGTGACGACGGTGGAATTGGCGTGACGCTCCGGCCCTACTGGATCACGGTTGAGGGCAAGCTGGGCATTGGTGTTACGGCACAGGACGAACAGGAGGCACGTGTCCTCGCTGCGCCTGCGCTTGGCGAATCCGATGTTAGATTGATCGATCCGCTTTCGAGTATGAGCGAGCTGGATCAGGGCCATGTTGTTCCGAACATGGGCAACTGGTTCAAGCGCGGCGTGTGGTTCCCGCTCGGCTTCGACTAGACGCGACGAAATGAAAGAGTTCACACTCCATCTCACCGCCACGCCCGAGAGCATCGACGAGCTCGGCCATGTCAACAATGCCGTCTGGGTCCAGTGGATCCAGCAGGTCGCGACGGGTCATTGGGACGCCGCGGCGCCGCCATCGCATAAGGACGCCTATATCTGGGTCGTGGTGCGCCACGAGATCGATTATCTCCGCGCACTCGGCCCCGGCGAGACGGTGACCGCGCGGACCTGGGTCGCCGACAAGCCGCAGGGCGCGAAGTTCGACCGTCATATGGAGTTCACCGGCGCCGACGGCAAAGTGCATGTGCGGGCGCGCACCGTGTGGGCGCTGCTCGACAAGGCGAGCGGACGGCCGCTGCGCGTGACGGCGGAGGTGGTGGCGCCGTTCCTCGGTCCGGAAACGTGACGCTTTCGATCCGCCCGGCAACCCTCGACGACACCGCCGCGATCTGGGCCATTCTCGAACCGACGATCCGCGCGGGCGAAACCTATACGCTTGACCGCGACATGCCCGAGGTCGATGCGCTCGCTTACTGGTTCGGAACGGACAAGGCGGTGTTCGTCGCCGAAGAAGACGGCGTCATTCTCGGCACCTATTATCTCCGCGCCAACCAGGCGGGCGGCGGGGCGCATGTCTGCAACTGCGGCTATATGACCGGCGCCGCGGCGACGGGGCGCGGGGTGGCGCGGGCTATGGCGCTGCACAGCTTCGACGCGGCGAAGGCGCGCGGCTTTCGCGCGATGCAGTTCAACTTCGTCGTCGCGAGCAACACCCGCGCGGTCGGGCTGTGGCAATCTTTGGGGTTCGACATCGTCGGGCGGTTGCCGGGGGCGTTCGACCATCCGGCGCTGGGCTTTGTCGATGCGCTGGTGATGTTTCGGGCGCTGTGATTATTCCTTGGCGCGTTCGCTGAGCGGCCTTGCCTCGAGCGCGTTCAGCGCTCTCAATATCGCGCCATGAACATCGCCAACCTCTTCGAAGAGCGTGCGATACACGTCGCTGATCCGCTCGCTATAGGCGTCGATGCGCGCAAGCTGGTCGCGGCCCGCGTGGGTCAGCCGAAACATCTTGCGCCGCGCGTCGCCGGGGTCGGGGTGCTGGGTGATCAGCCCGAGGCGTAGCAGCGCCGGGCATTTCTGCATCACCAGCTGGTGCGACTGCCCAAGCGTGCGTGCGAGTTCGGCTGCAGACGCCTCGCCCGCCTCGCCGAGCGCGGTGAGCAGCGAGCAGGAGCGCACCGGGACGGTGATGCCGGCGGCGTCGAACAGCGGACGCGTCTGTTCCTCGATTCGCGTGCTCAGCGCTTCGCTGAGGCGGCCGAGGAACGAGATGTCGTCGAGATCGGACGCGGTATCAGGGGAGGCGGGCATAGTCGGTCGTCGTTCCGTCGCGGTCGATGCGGGTGAGCGCGACGATCTTGCCGCCTTTGCGCGCGATGCGAAAGCGGAAGTCGCGCACCCCCTCGATCGCCAGCAGGTCGCCGCCCAGCGGTTCGAGCGTGAGGCGGAGCCGTTCGCGCCAGGTATAGAGCAATTTGCCATCGACCAGATCGATGCGCCGGCCTTCATAACGGCCGGCGATCGCTTTCAGCGCTGCCGCGGTCGGCGCGGGGCGTGGGGCGAGCATCGGCGCGAGCCAGTCGGCGTCGGCCTGTTTCGCCGGATCGGCCTTGGCGAGGTCGGCGAGCGCGAGACGGTGCGCGACGGCGAGCGCGTCGGCGGAGGGGACGAGGTGATCGGGGGTAACCCCCTGTCCCTCGAAATCGCCGCGGTCGACGGGATCGCGGATCTGGCCGATCGGGACCTGCAGGAAGAAGTCGGTGCCGACGGGCTTGCGGTCGACCGGATGCGCGCCGCCCGCGGTGCGTTCGCCGACCAGCGTCGCGCGGCCGAGCTTCTTGAGCGTATAGGCGAACCATTCGGCGGCGGAGAAACTGGTCGAACCGGTGAGGACATAGACGGGTTTGCCGGTCAGCCGCTTCGCGGGCAGCGCGGGGAGCACCCATTGGCCGCGCGCGACGCGGCGACCGTCGAGGTTGTAATCATAATCGAACAGCTCCTGGTCCTTGTCGCCGGGGAACAGCTGGCTCGCGAGCAACTGCGCCATCTCCAGATAACCGCCATTGTTGTAGCGCAGGTCGTAAATCACGGCGTCGCCATTCTCGACGAAACGCATTGCCGCCGCGGCGGCGTCGTAGCCGAGTTCGGGGTCGGCGAAATGCGACAGGTCGACATAGGCGATATTGCCGTCGACGTAGCGCAGTCCGGTGAAGCCGAAATTGGTCCGCGCCTCGTCGCGGCGGTCCTGTTCGCGCAGCGCCGCGGCGCGCGCCGGGTCCTGCTTTGCGGCATAGTCGGCGACCCATTCGGGATCGACCCCGACCGAAAAATGCAGGTCGTTGCTCGCGGCGATCAGGTCGTCGGTGAGCTCGCTCGCCAGCTTGCGCCGGTCGGTCGCCGCGTCATAGGCGCCGGCGTCGAGATTGCGGCGCAGCGTCGCGGCGATGGTTTTCGCCTTGTCGGGAAAGACATAATTCGCCTCGAGCGTCGCGCCCAGCTGTTCGACGACGGCGCGTTTGTCGGCGGCGGTCAGCGGGGCTTCGTCGGCCATGGCCGGCGTGACGAGCCATGCGGTCGTGGCAGCAAGGAGAATGGTCCAACGCTTGGTCTTCATGGAGATTGCACCTGCGATTCGATTTATACAATATATTGCGCAATATATTGTATAATGCCTCGGCGCAAGGGGCGTTGTCGATACGGACAGGCAAAGACGCGGGAACCATCGCCGCGAGCGGCGGGTTTTCGGGGGCAGCAGGCGGGCGTGAAAGAGGAGTGATCGCCATGGAAACGCAATTGCTGCACCGCGGCCGGCTGATTGACCATATCCAGTTGGTGGTCGCCGACCTCAAGGCGAGCCGGACTTTTTACGACGCGATCTTCGACGCGCTCGGGGTGCCGATCGGCGGCGCGGGCGAGGATTATTTCTGGATCGACGAATTGTTCGTCTCGACCGCCGACAGCGACGCCGCGCAGGGCAAGCTGACAGGGCGGCACCATCTGGCTTTCCAAGCCGCCGATCGCGCGATGGTCGACGCCTTTTACAACGCGGGGCTGGCGGCAGGCGGCACTGACCATGGCGCGCCGGGCGAGCGACCCTATCACCCCGGCTATTACGCGGCCTTCCTGCTCGACCCCGACGGCAACAATATCGAAGCGGTCTATCATGGGGACCATGAGCGAAGCGCGCTGTCGGTGGAGATCCGTTTCTAGCTCGCCTCAGACATAGCCCACCCAGCCGCGCCAGGTGAAGGCGGCGTAGAATTGCTCGACCCCGGTGAAGCCCGCCGCGCGCAGCACGGCTTCGTCGGCCTCGGGGCTGAGCATCGCGACATGGGTGGCGACCGCCTCGCGGCCCTTTGCGACCTGATCGGGATCGCCGCCCGACGCGATGGCGAAGGCGGCATAGCGGTCGAGCCAGCGGTCGCGCTCGCCCGCGCCTTGGGGGAAGCTGCCATGCGCAGCGACGAAGGGGGCGCCGGGTTTCAGGCGGCGGCGGATTTCCGACACGGTGCGGATGCGTTCATCGGTTGCGAGGAAGTGGAGGGTGAGCAGGCACACCGCGCCGTCGAAGGGGCCGGCGGGGGCGTCGTCGATCACGCCCTCGACCAGCTCTGCGCGATCGGCGTTCGCGCCAAGCGTCTGCGCGGCCAGGTGCAGCATCGCGCCGGCGGGATCGACGCCGGTGAAGGTCCAGCCGGGATAGGCGTCGGCCAGCGCCTTCAGCTCAAGTCCGCCGCCCGCGCCGAGCACGAGGATATGCGCATCAGCGGGCACGCGCTCGGCGAGCAGCAGGCCGGTCATGCGGTGCAGCGCGTCGAGGCCGGGGACGAAGCGCCGCCGCCCTTCGGTGTAGCGCGCGACCGCGGCCGGATCCTTGAAGCTGTCGAGGAAATGTTGCGCGCCTTCAGCCATGACTATGCTCCTGTGCAAGGTGGGATCGCTCCGCCATGCGCGCGTGGAAATCGGCGCTGAGCTGCGCGAGCGTGACGCCGGCGAAACGATCGAGGAGCAAGCCCTCGGCATCGCGAAAGGCGGGGTCGAGCGCGGCGTTGACCGCTTGTTCGACGAGGCAGCCGGGCGCCTCGCTGCGATTGCCCATTGCCATCAGCCCGGGGCGGCCGATCGCATCATAGACGTCGCGCATCGTGATGGCCGACAGATCGCGCGCGATCGTCCAGCCGCCGCCATGGCCCTTTTCGCTATGCACGAACCCCGCGTCGCGCAGCCCGCCGAGGATGCGGCGGATGACGACCGGGTTGGTCTGCATCGCTCTGGCGAGCTGTTCCGACGTCATCGGCGTTTGATGCTCCGCCATGTGGAGCAGGACGTGCAGGACGCCCGAGAGTCGGCTGTCTCGTTTCATGTAACTTTAAATAGTGCGTGATTGAGCAATGTCAACCTAGCTGAGTTGTTAGAATAATACAGTTGTTGACCGGCACGGGCTGAATCGCTTAGATGCTCCCGCCCGGGGATTTTCATTGGGGCGATGATGCGATGAAGATTCCTGCGATATTGGCGATGCTCGCCGCGCTGTCGGCTTGCGCCGCAAATCCCGCCGTTCCGGCTTCTGTTTCGGTCGCGGCGCCCGCTGGCACCGAAGTCGAGATCGTGCGCGACGATGCGGGGTGGCAGGCGCGTTTCCGTTTCGCCGAAGATGCCCCGGCCTGGGCCTTCGAGCGGTCGGCGCTGCTGCGCCGCGAAGAGACGCCCTGGCGCCCGAAAAGCTGGGAGGTGGCGACGCCGGGGGTGTCGCTGGTCCGGATCGGCGACTTTGACGCGCTGGTCGCCGACACGGGGACCGTCCCGCGCGAGATTGTGATCCGCTTCCGCCCGCTCGCCGAGGATATCATCGCCGATTATGATCCGGCGATCATCCTGTCGGACGGTTCGCTCGCTATCTACGGCGGGCATTTCAACGCTTTTCCGATGGACAGCCACGAGGCGGTCGCGGCGCTGCGCGAGCCGAAGGAATATCCGACGCGGATCGCGCTGACCGCGGCGGGCGCGCCCCTGCTGTTCGACGGCCAGCGCGTGACGCGCGCCGAGGCGGTGGGCGATCGTTATGTCTATGTCGGCGACGTCGCGCTGGCGCCGGGCGACCCGGTCGCGACGATCCTCGACCCGGGCCTGCCGGGCTGGATTTCGGGGCAGCTGCGCGATTTCACCCCGTCGGTGTTCCGCGATTTCGAGGCGATGCTGGGCGCGCACAAGAGCAGTCGGCCGATGGTGATCGCGAGCTGGGCGGGCTCGGAGTTTCGCGGGGCCAGCACCGGTGGCAGCGTGTCGCCCGGGCTGATCACGATGCGGCTCGAAGGCACGCAGCTTTTGAAGGAGACGCCGGGCGCGCTCCACCGGATGCGCTGGTTCATTGCGCATGAGGCGGCGCATTTCTGGCTGGGGCAGACGGTCGGCTATGCGACCCCCGACGAGGCGTGGATCACCGAGGGCGGTGCCGATTATCTGGCGATGGGCGCCGCGTTGCGCGCCGATGCCGGGTTCGATGCGGTCGACTTCCAGGCCAAGGCGCGCAGCGACTGTGCGGCCGCGCTGGCCAAGGGGCCGCTCGCCGATGCAAGGCGTCGCAATGATCAGCGCGCTTATTATGCCTGCGGGTCGCTGTTCGCGGCGGCGGTCGAGGCCGCAGGGCGGCCGCGCGGCAAGGGCTTCGCCGATTTCGTGCGCACCCTGATCGCCACCGACAGGGACGGCAAGCTGACCGCACAGGAGTGGCTGACCGCCGCGCGCAAATTCGGGGTGTCGTCCGAACAGATCGCGCGGATCGAAACGCTGCGCGCAGGGATGCCCGATGCGGCGCCGGTGATCGCGGACTTGCTTGGCGATTGACCGGGGCGGGCAAAGCGGTTAGCCACGCCCGCGATGACCGACGCCCTGCAACCCCGATTCAAGGCATATTGGCGCTCCTTTACATAGGAGCGGCATGGCATCACCTTTGACCATCGCCGCCGTGTTCGGACAGGCGAATGGTTATCCATCTTTTCCCCCATCCGGTCACGGCGCGCGCATTCCGGAAGACGCAACATGACCGATACATTGCTTGCCCTCTCGACCGACCGGTGCCGTATCGCACCGCTCCACGCCGACGATGCCGCCGCGCTCGCCGCGATCACCGATGCGTCGGTGACGGCGCAGGTGCATTTCCTGCCAACGCCCTTCACCGAGGCCGACGCCCGCGCGCTGATCGCCGGGTCGGGCGGCGGCGATGTGTTCCATGCGGTGCGCGACCGCGGCGAGGGGCGGCTGCAGGGCGTGATCGGCGTCCATCGCCGCGACGCGCGCGAGGTCGAGGTCGGTTACTGGTTCGCGGCCTCGGCGCGCGGTCGGGGTTTGGCAACCGAGGCGGTCAATGCGGTGGTGCGCGAAATCGCCGGCTCGCGTCCGGGGGCGGCGATCGTGGCCGAATGCCATCCGGACAATGAACGGTCGCGCGCGCTGCTGCGGCGCGTCGGCTTTCTCGCGACGGGGCAGATCGGACGGCGGCCGGGTCGAGTGCTGATGAAATGGCGTCCGGGATCGGGGATCGACGTGTGCTGATCAGGCGGCGGGTGCCACCTCTTCCATCAGCGCCTTGACGATCGCCGCGACCGAGGTCGGCGCATAGGCGAAGCCCATATGGCCGCAGTCGACCTCGACCTGGCGGTCGCTTTCGTGCGGGGCGCCGCGCGCGCTGTTGACCGCGACGACGCCGTCGTGCGCCGACCACAGGGCGAAGGTCGGCATTTCGGGGCGCGGCGCGGGGTGGAAGTCGATCGGCGGATTGTCGACCGGGTGGCGCGCGATCAGGTGATAGAGCCGCCAGGCGCGGTTGGCGCGGCGGCTGCCCGAAAAGGGCGAGCCGAGGGTGACGACGCGCGCGACCTTGCCGGGATGATGTTTGGCATATTCGCGCGCGTAAATGCCGCCAAGGCTCCACCCCACCAGCGCGGGCGCATGGCCGGTGCGATCGATGATCCATTGCACCCGCGTGTCGATGCGCTCGATGATGTCCGCCGTCGCGCCGCGGTTGAAGCCCAGACCCCAGCCGTAACAGCGAAATCCCGAGCGGCGGAGGTCGCCGCGCAGCGCCTTGGTCGCCCAGTCGCCCGACAGGAAACCCGGCAGCACCATCACCGGCGGATGCTCGCTGTCGGGGTTGGGTTCGGGCGGCATCGCGCGGATGCGGCCCCAAAGCGCGCGCAGCAGCGACGTCGCCTCGCGCCACAGCAGCCCGAGCGACGGCGGCGCGTCCGGATCGGCGATGCGCGCCGGCCATTCGGCGCGCCGGGCGAGGAGGTCGCGGAGCATGCGGGCGATATAGTCATTACTGTTCCCCGGCGAAAGCCGGGGAACATTCAACCCTTGGGGACGAGCTTCACCAGCTTGCCGTCGCTGCCGTCGGTGAGCAGCCAGACCGATCCGTCGCCGCGCACCTCGACCTCGCGAATGCGCTTGCCGAAGTCCCAGCGGTCGGATTTGTGCAGTTTGTCGCCGTCTACGCCCATGCGAATCAACCCTTCGCCCGACAGCGCGCCCATCAGCAGGCTGTTCTTCCAGCCCGGATAGAGGTCGCCGTCGTACCAGACGAGTCCGGCGGGCGAGACCGAGGGGTTCCACCACAGTTTCGGCGCCGCGAATTCGGGGCGCGTCGGGTGGTCGGGGATATCCTTGCCGTCATAATGGTCGCCGTTCGACACGATCGGATAGCCGTAATTGGCCTTGGCCTCGACCAGATTGACCTCGTCGCCGCCCTTTGGCCCCATTTCCTGGTTCCAGAGTTTGCCCGACCCGTCGAAGGCGAGGCCGAGGATGTTGCGGTGGCCGAGGGACCAGATTTGCGACGTTACGCCGCCTTCGGACGCGAAGGGATTGTCGGCGGGGACGCTGCCGTCGGGATTGAGGCGCAGGATTTTACCGAGATTGGCCTTCATGTCCTGCGCGGGGTCGAATTTCTGGCGCTCGCCCGACCCGATGAACAGATATTGGCCGTCGGGCGAGAAAGCGAGGCGGTGCGAAAAATGGCCGCGGCCGCTGACCTTCGGATCCTGTTTCCAGATGATCTGCAGGTCCTTCAGGGCAGGGGCGCCGCTCTGGTCTAACCGGGCCTTGCCGACGACCGCGCCATAGGTGCCGCCGCTGCCTTCCTCGACCCAACTGAGATAGATGGTGCCGCTGGTCGCGAAATCGGGCGCGGCGATCACATCGCCGAAGCCGCCCTGGCCGCCATAGGCCACGGTCGGTACGCCCGCGACGTCGATGGGCGCGCCGCGCTCGCTCCATAATTTCAGCTTGCCTGACTTTTCGGTGACGAGCGCGAAGGGGGTGCCGGGCAGGAAGGTCATCGCCCAGGGTTCGTTGAAGCTCGCGACCTCCTGCACCGTGAAGGGGGCATCGGCGAGCGGTGTCGCGGGCTGCGCGCCATTGGCGTCGATCGTGGCCGTGTCGGTCGCAGCGGCGGCGTCGCTAGGCGTCGCGCCCGAGGTGCAAGCACCGACCAGCATTGCGGCGGCAAGGACGAAATGAGAGGCGGTTTTCATGGCTGAGCTCGCTTGGCTGGGGGGAGGGGCAGACAATCTGGCGCGCCCGGCCCGCAAAGTCGAGGGGTCAGCGGCCCAGCGCTTCGTGGCGCGCGGCGATCGTTTCGACGCTGTCCATGATCGCGTCGATCGCCTCGCTCGCGGGGGCCGCTTCGGCGCGCTTTTGCGAGAAATGGCCGCTGTTCATGATTTCCTCGAGCGCGTGGCGCGCGCGCGACACGCGGCTCTTCATCGTGCCAAGCGCGCAGCCGCAGATGCTCGCCGCCTCCTCGTACGACATGCCGCCGGCGCCGACGAGGATCAGCGCCTCGCGCTGGTCCTGCGGCAATTCCATCAGCCCGCGCTGGAGATCGGCCATCTCGCCCGATTCTTCCTGGCTGGCCGGGGTCGACAGCGTGCGTTCGACCGCGGTCTCGTCATAGTCGCCGACGAATTTGTTACGGCGCATCTGCGACAGAAAGGTGTTGCGCAGGATAACGAAGGTCCAGGCCTTGATCGAGGTTCCCGCCTCGAACCGTTCGCGCGACGCCCAGGCCTTGACCATCGTGTCCTGCGTCAGGTCGTCGGCGAGGTCGGGATTGCCCGACAGGCTGCGGCCATAGGCGCGCAAATGGGGGATGACCCCGGCGAGCAGAGTCTTGAATTCGCGGTCGGACAGGCTTCCCCCCTCCCGCGATGAAACGGCACTGGCCTGGGTCATTCCTGATCGGGCGCTTTCTGATCGATCTGCGAGAGAAGGTCGAGCATGTCGTCGGGCAGTGGTTCGGCGACGATATTGCCGTAGATGATGCGCAATTTTTTGCTGACCGGCTCGGGCGCCTGCCGCCCGGTGAGCGCGCGATACCATTGGTCGCTGCCGGTTCCGGGAAAACTGCCCGGGCCCGACCGGCGCTCCATCGGAACACGCTGCGGGGCGCCGTCGCTTTTTGTCCTATGTTCGCCGTGCGTTGCCATGCCCGAGGAACGAAGAAGAAGGCCCCAAGTTCCCGGGTAAGGTCGTTTTTTGCGACGGATCGCAGCAGCGACAAAAGATTCGCGCGATTAACGCAAGTTAGCATAAGCCAACCGGCGGGCGTGTAGGGGTCGGCGATGCAGCGGGGCATCGCCCCGGCACGTGGGAGGGTCGTTTCTTGCTTTCTGTGATTTACGTCAGCGTGGCTGACCCCGGACTGGCGCCCGGCGATATCACCGCGATGGTGGGCGGGGCGCAGGCGAACAATGCCCGCGATGCGCTGACCGGCGCGTTGATATACAACGGCCAGAACTTCATGCAGCTGCTCGAAGGACCGGTACCGAAGGTCGAGGCCTGCCTCGCGCGGATTCGCGCCGACCTGCGCCACAACGGCATGATCGAGATCCGCCGCCGCCGGATCGAGGAGCGCGAGTTCGCCGACTTTTCGATGCTGTACAGTCCCTTGTTCCGCGACCACGACCAGGATCTGGCGCGGCTGGCGGCGCGCGGCGTGCTCGACCCGCAGGATGAGCGGCTGATGGCGAACTTCCTTGCGCTCGGCCGGCGCAGCGGGGCGGGGTGATCGCACCCGGTTGGGAAACGCCGCCCGCGCCGCCCGCGCGCCATATGGGTTTGCATCGGTCACCGAACGGGGTAAGCCGGGACAAGATGATGTTATTCTTCAAGGCAATGCCCAAGCGTCGGGAACGACGCGCCGGATGACCAGCGACACCGCCCAGCCGCTCGACGACGCGACCTTCAAGCGTGAACTCGCCGCGATGCTCCCGCATCTTCGCGCCTTCGGCCGCAGCCTGTGCGGCAACGCCGACCTCGCCGACGACCTGGTGCAGGAAACGATGCTGAAGGCGTGGAAGGCGCGCGCGCAATATATTCCCGGGCCGTCGAGCATGAAGAGCTGGGCCTTCGTCATCCTGCGCAACTGTTTCCTGTCGCAGATGCGGCGCAAGAAATTCACCGCCGACTATGACGAACTCGCCGCCGAGCGGCTGCTCGTCGCGCCCGACGACCAAGACGACAGCCTGCATCTCGCCGACGTCCAGCGCGGGCTGCTGATGCTGCCGGTCGACCAGCGCGAGGCGCTGGTGCTGATCGGCGCGGGACAATTGTCCTATGAGGAAGCGGCAGCGATCTGCGAGTGCGCGGTGGGGACGATGAAGAGCCGCGTGTCGCGCGCCCGCACCGCGCTGCAGGAGATATTGGAGGGCGGGCAGATGCCGCTGCGCAGCGCTGACACCACGGCGGCAAGCGACGCCTTTCGCGATATCATGGACGGCGTCGACAAACTGACCAGCGAGGGACCGAGCGCGGGGTAAGGAGGTCCCCCCTCGCGGGAGAGGAGAAGCGGCGTCCGTGCTTAAATCGCCAGTTGCGGGGTGAACAACAGGCTCTGGCTGATCGCGGCGCGCACCGTATTCTCGCGAAACGGCTTCGAGATCAGGAAGGTCGGCTCGACGCGGTTGCCGGTGAGCAGCCGTTCGGGGAAGGCGGTGATGAAGATCACCGGCACCGGCGCCAGAGCCAATATGTCCTGCACCGCGTCGATCCCCGACGATCCGTCGGCGAGCTGGATATCGGCGAGCACCAGCCCGGCGTCGGTCGCCTCGAATGCCGCGACGGCGTCGTCGTGGGTGGTCGCGATGCCGGCGACCTCGTGACCGAGGGCACGGACGATCGCTTCGAGCTCCATCGCGATCAGCGGTTCGTCCTCGATGATCAGCACCGAGGTGCGCGATTCGCGGTCGAGGTCGCCGACCGCTTCGGCGAGCAGGCTTTCGACGGTCGGTCCGTCGGTGCCGGTGATGATCGCCGCTTCCTCGGTCGAAAAGCCTTCGAGCGCGGTGAGCAGCAATATCTGGCGGCCGAGCGGGGTGATGCGCGCGAGGCGGCGGTTGGCGGCGCGGACGATGGGGTCTTCCGCATCGTCGCTCCCCTCGCCATCGTCGATGAAGGCGCTTTCCCAGATGCGGTGAAAGGTGCGGTAGAGGTCGATGCGGATGCCGTTTTCGGACCGGAACTCGTCGGGAGCGGCGACGATGACTTCGAGCATCGTGTGGACGAAATTGTCGCCGTGCTGCTGGGTACCGGTCAGCGCGCGCGCGTAGCGGCGCAGAAACGGCAGATGGCCGCGAATTTCGTCACCCAGGCTCATGCAAATACCTCCCACTCAATGACGTCATACGCCGCCGCGCGCGATCGGGTTCCGATTGCTGTGCTAAATCTGCGCAACTTGTTGGCGCGCAATGCGTAAGACACCGCGGGACGCTATCAGGCTGCGGCGCGAACGGGCGGATTTCCGCCTTTCTTCGATCCGGGCAGCCACCATGCTTTTTTGAGGACCGGTTTCATGGCACAGCGACCCCAGGGCACGGCGCAATGACGCCAGGGGACGACAGGGGGGCAAATTTGGCGGACGGTGAGGACAGGGACCTCGCGCACGATGAAAGCCGGCGGCTGCGGACGCTGCGCGAATATCGCATTCTGGACACGGCGCCCGAACCGGCATTCGACCGGGTGACCAAACTCGTCGCCGACCTGTTCGACGCGCCGATCGTGCTCGTGTCGCTGATCGACGACTGCCGCCAATGGTTCAAATCGGCCTTCGGCCTCGACGTGCCTGAAACGCCGCGCGACATCAGCTTCTGTCAGTTCGTCGTCGCCGAGGGCCGGCCGGTGGTGGTCACCGACGCCTCGACCGATCCGCGTTTTCGCGACAATCCGCTGGTCACCGGGGCGCCCGACATCCGATTCTATGCCGGGGTACCGCTCCACGCCTATAACGGGGCCATACTCGGAACGCTGTGCATCATCGACCGCAAGCCGCGCTCGGCGCTGACGCCCAAGGAACTCGAACGGCTCGCGGATTTCGCCTCGATCATCATGGCCGAGGCCGATCTGCGGCGGATCGGCATGGAGCGCGACGCCGCGCGCCACATGCTTGAGCGTGCGCTCGATTTTTCGGGGGTCGCGACCTGGCAGCTCGACCCGCGCACCGATGTTTTGCAATGGCATGGTGCGGTCGCCGAATTGTGGGGCGCCGATCATGACACGGCGCTCGCCACCGCCGCACTGGCCTTCGAGCGCATCCACCCCGAAGATCATGCGCTGGTGCACGCGGTGCTCGACGATTCGATCGCGAACGGCACCCCCTATTCGGTCGAGCATCGCATCCTGCACCCCGAACGCGGCATTCGCTGGCTGTCGATCCGCGGCGACTGGGACGTGCGTTCGAACGACGCGATGCTGACGGGGGTCAGCATCGATATCACCGAACAGCGCAACCGGCGCGACAACGACACGATATTGATGCGCGAGTTGCACCACCGGATGCGCAACCTGTTCGCGACCGTCGGCGCGATCATTTCGCTGACCCGCCATGCCGCGGTCGATGTCGACGATTATGTCGAGCGGATCAGCAGCCGGCTCGATGCGCTCAACCGCGCACAGAATGTTCTGCTCGGCGCCAATTTCCTGACCGGGTCGATGCACGCGCTGCTGCGTGAGGTCGAGGCGGCGTTCCCGCGCATCACCTGGTCGGGCCCCGACCTTGAGCTGCCCGAAAATGCGGTGGTCGCGATGGCACTGTTGTTCAACGAACTGGCGACCAATGCCGTCAAGCACGGCGCGCTCGTCAGCGAGACGGGGAGTGTCGACGTCGCCTGGTCGCAGGATGCCGAGGGCGACGCCGACCGGCAGTTCCGCCTGATCTGGACCGAGAGCGGCGGCAAGCCGATCGCCGGCCCGCCGCAGCGCACCAGCTTTGGCACCTTGTTGATGGAGCGCAGTGTGCGTAATAACCTTGGCGGGACGATCGAGCGACGCTGGGAACCCGGTGGCCTGGTCTGTACCATCACATTGCCCGCGCGGTGGCGCGAAGCTTAACGATCGAGGCGGGGGCTTTATGACGTTGGAAGCGCTGGTGGCGCGCTTGCAGTTTTACAGTGACCTCGGCGCGCACGAGCGCGAGCAAATGCTCGCGCTCGGCGGCAAGGTGCGCAGCTTTGCCGCGAACAGCGAGATCGTGACCGCCGGCCAGCCGATGGACGCGGTGCTGGTGATGCGCGAAGGCTGGGCAGCGCGCTACAAGGAGCTCGAGGACGGTCGGCGCCAGATCCTCAACATTCTGCTCCCCGGCGACATCTTCGACCTGCAGGTGCTGGTAGCGGCCGAGGCCGACCACAGCGTGCTCGCGATCACCCAGGGATCGGCCTATGCGATCGCGCCGCAAGCGGTGCGCGACCTGATGTCGGGGTCGGGCGCGCTGACCATGGCCTTCTGGTGGACGCAGGTGCAGGAGGAAGCGTTCCTGCGCGAACAGATCGTCCGCAACGGGCGCCAGAGCGCGCAGGAGCGGATCGGCCATCTGCTGCTCGAACTCCATCGCCGCGCGCAGATCGTCAAGCTGGCGGGCGACGATACGTTGCGCCTGCCGATGACCCAGACGCAGATCGCCGACACATTGGGGCTGACCCCGATCCACACCAACCGCGTGCTGCGGCGGCTGGTACGCGAGGGCTATATCGAGATGAGCCGGCAGTGGATCCGCTTCCTCGATCCCGATGCGCTGGCGGCGATGTGCGATTTCGACCCGAGCTATTTTCACCTGGATGCGTTCCGGATGCGGCTGGGGCGGGGGTGACCTGCGCCTAGCGGCGATCCGTCGCGACGCGGCGCTCGTCGATCCAATCACGGATGGTGAACCAGGAATAACAGAGCACCGCGAGCATCAGCGCCGCGAAGACCAGATACATGGCGATGGTGAAGGCAAAGCCGAAGGGATAGTCGGCCCACGACACGGTCCAGTTCCGCGCGACGAGCAATATGCCTTTGTCGAGGCCGATCACCAGCTGGTAGCCCCAAAAACCGAGTCCCAGGATCGCAAATGGCGCGCATGCCACAGCCCAGACGAGATCCTTTCGCCTCGGCGGTGCGTCCATATCGTCCATATCGGCCGTACTGCGACCCGAAAAATAGGCGGAAGCCCAGCAGGCCGCCAATGTCGAGACCATCAGCGACAGACCGGGCGTTCGCCCGGTGATCAGGCTCCAGAAAGCGATGAGCGTCATCGCGACCAGCGGAGCCCAAATATATCGCCGCGTCCTTGATCCCAAAGCTCTCGCTCCAAACGAAAAACCCCGCGGCCGCATCATGCCGCACGCCGCGCCTGTCAACAAGGTCGGACGCCGCCGAAGCGCCTTAACCTAAGTTTGTTCTTTATTTGTTCCGGATGCTATGGTGGCCGGCATGAGCAGCAAGACGATTCTCCAGAAGCTCGCGCTACTCGCCGACGCCGCCAAATATGACGCGTCCTGCGCGTCGTCGGGAACGGTGAAACGCGATTCGCTGGCGACCAGGGGCATCGGGTCGACCGAGGGCATGGGCATCTGTCACAGCTATGCCCCCGACGGGCGCTGCATCTCGCTGCTGAAAATCCTGCTCACCAATTTCTGCGTTTACGACTGCCGCTTCTGCATCAACCGCGCGTCGAGCAATGTCGAGCGCGCGCGGTTTTCGCCGCAAGAGGTCGTCACGCTGACCCTCGATTTCTACAAGCGCAATTATATCGAGGGGCTGTTCCTCTCCTCGGGCATTATCCGTTCCGAAGATTATACGATGGAGCAACTGGTCGAGGTGGCGCGCATATTGCGCGAGGAGCATCGCTTTCAGGGCTATATCCATTTGAAGACGATCGCGGGTGCCGATCCTGCGCTGGTGGCGCTCGCCGGGCTTTACGCCGACCGCCTCTCGACCAATGTCGAGCTGCCGACCGAGGCGGGGCTGGAAAGCTTCGCGCCCGAGAAGAAGCCCGCGACGATCCGCAAGACGATGGCGTCGGTGCGCGTCGGTGCCGACGATGCGATGGAGGCAGCGAAGGGCCGGTTGATTGGCAAGGCGAAGCCGCCGCGCTTCGCGCCTGCGGGCCAGTCGACGCAGATGATCGTCGGCGCCGACGCCGCGCGCGACGACGATATTCTCGCGGCGGCGGACAATCTCTATTCGGGCTATCACCTGCGCCGGGTCTATTATTCGGCGTATAGCCCGATCCCCGATGCGAGCAGTGCGCTGCCCCCGGTGCGCCCGCCCTTGATGCGCGAGCATCGCCTGTACCAGGCCGACTGGCTGCTGCGTTTCTATGGCTTTGCGCGCAGCGAGATCATGGAGGGGGCGAGCGAGGGCATGCTCGACCTTGCCATCGACCCCAAGCTCGCCTGGGCCTTGATGCGGCGCGAGATTTTTCCGGTCGATATCAACCGCGCGCCGCGCGAATTGCTGCTGCGGGTGCCGGGGCTGGGGACGCGCGCGGTCGAGCGCATCGTCGCGGTGCGGCGGACGGGCAAGCTGCGGCTCGGCGACCTTGCGAAGCTGACCGCGTCGGTGAAAAAGGTCCTGCCCTTCATCGTGACGCTCGACTGGCGGCCGGGGAAGCTCACCGACAGCGCCGATTTGCGCGCGCGTTTCGCGCCGCCCGCGGAGCAGCTGGCGCTAGCGCTGTGAGAGAGGTGGTGTTGCAGACCCCCGGTGATTTCGCCGAGTGGCGCGGGGTGGCGCGCGGGCTGCTGGCGGTCGGGGTGGCGCCCGAGGATGTGAGCTGGCGCGGCGTGGACGAAGGCGCGTCGCTGTTCGGCACTGACGCACCGCCGGCGTTGGCGGGTGCGGTGTCGTTGCCGCGCGAATTGCTGGCGATGGCCGACCGGGTGATCTGCCATCGCGGGGCGGAGGTTCCCGCACGACTCTATCGCCTCGTCTGGCGCGCGGCGCGTGAGCGGCAGTTGCCGGCGCGAACGACCGACGCCGACGTCGACTGGCTGCGCAAGACGGACAAGGCAATCCGCCGCGACATTCACAAGATGCACGCCTTTGTGCGCTTTCGCCGGCTGGGTCAGGAGGCGGAGCGCGAAAGTTTCGCGGCCTGGTTCGAGCCCGATCATCGCATCTTGCGGCTGACCGCGCCTTTTTTTCAGCGGCGTTTCTATGGCATGGATTGGGCGATCGTGACGCCCGATGCGCGGGCTATCTGGCAGGGCGAGGTGCTGAGCTATGGTGCCGGCGGCACGCGCGGCGAAGTGCCCGAGAGCGATGTCGTCGAGGATCAGTGGCGCACTTATTATGGCGCGATCTTCAACCCCGCGCGGGTCAAGATCGCCGCGATGCGCGCCGAGATGCCCAAGAAATATTGGCGCAATCTGCCCGAGGCGCAGGATATCGCGCCGCTGCTCGCCGGCGCCGGGGCGCGGGTGGAACGGATGCGCGAGACCGCCGTTTCGCTAGCGAACCCGCAAACCGACAAATGGCGAATCCGCGTGATCGACGACCTGGCCCTGACCGACGATATCGACACGCTCGCCGACCTCGCGCGCGCCATCGGCGGCTGCACACGCTGCCCGCTTCATTGCAACGCGACGCAGGCGGTGACGGGCGAGGGTCCCGGCGCGGCGCGGATCATGCTCGTCGGCGAACAGCCGGGCGATCGCGAGGACCTCGAAGGGCGGCCTTTCGTCGGCCCGGCGGGACAGTTGTTGAACGAAGTGCTCAAAGAGGCGGGGCTCGATCGCAAGTCGGTCTTCCTCACCAACGCGGTCAAGCATTTCAAGTTCGAGCCGCGCGGCAAGCGCCGGCTCCACCAGAATCCGACGACGGGCGAGATCGACATCTGCCGCTGGTGGCTCGACAAGGAGCGCGCGCTGGTGCAGCCCGAGCTGATCGTGACCTTGGGTGGCAGCGCGCTGCGCGGGGTGACGGGCAAGAGCGCGAGCATCACATCGATGCGCGGCACGGTGCACGAACTGGCGGGGGGCACGAAATTGATCGCGACGATCCATCCCGCCTTCTTGCTGCGCCTGCCCGATCACGATCGCGCGGCCGAGGAGCGGACGGCGTTCGTGGCCGATCTGGCCCGGGCGCGAAAGCTCGCTGCCTGATGGCGAAGGCCAGGACCTGGATCGAGCCGCACCCGAGCGGCATCTACGTCAAGCCCGCCGATGTGTGGATCGACCCGTCGCGCCCCGTCGAACGCGCGGCGGTGACCCACGGCCACGCCGACCATGCGCGCAGCGGCCACGCTTCGGTCTATGCGACCCCCGAGACGCTGGCGATCATGGCGCTGCGTTACGGCGTCGATGTCGAGGCGAGCCACAATGCGGCTTTTCCCTACGGCGACGGATTCGAGCGCGGCGGGGTGCGCTTCAGCTTTCATCCGGCGGGGCATGTGCTGGGCAGCGCGCAAATCCTGATGGAATATGCCGGCGAGCGCATCGTCGTCACCGGCGATTACAAGCGCCGCGCCGATCCAACCTGCGCGCCGTTCGAGGTCGTGCCGTGCGACATCTTCGTCACCGAGGCGACCTTCGGCCTGCCGGTGTTCCGCCATCCCCCGACGACCGACGAGATCGCCAAGCTGATCGGAGCGGTGCGTGCCGAGCCTGATCGCTCGGTGCTGGTCGGCGCCTACGCGCTGGGCAAGGCGCAGCGGGTGATCGCCGAATTGCGCGGTGCGGGATGGGATGCGCCAATCTATATCCACGGCGCGCTCGAAAAGATGTGCCAGCTTTATGCGATGCACGGTGTCGATCTTGGGGAACTGCGGCTGGTCAGCGAAACCGACAAGGCCGAAATGGCGGGACAGATCATCGTTGCGCCGCCCTCGGCGCTGAACGATCGCTGGTCGCGGCGATTGCCCGATCCGGTCACCGCGATGGCGTCGGGCTGGATGCGGGTGCGCCAGCGCGCGCGGCAACGGATGGTCGAACTGCCGCTGGTGATTTCGGACCATGCCGACTGGGACGAACTGACGACGACGATCGCGGAGGTAAACCCCCGCGAGACGTGGATCACCCATGGCAGCGAGGATGGGTTGCTCCGCTGGTGCGAGCTGCATCAGCGGAAAGCGCGCGCGCTGCACCTCGTCGGGCGCGACCTGGAGGAGGAGGCGTGAAGGCCTTTGCCGCGCTGATCGACCGGTTGATCTACACCCGCTCGCGCAACAGCAAGCTGGCGCTGATCGCCGATTATCTGAAACACACCCCCGACCCCGATCGCGGCTGGGCGCTCGCGGCGCTGACCGAAAGCCTCGACTTTCCGGCGGTGAAATCGGCGATGGTGCGGACATTGCTGGCGACGCGGGTCGACGAGGAACTGTTCCGGCTGTCGCGGCATTTCGTCGGCGATACCGCGGAGACGGCGGCATTGCTGTGGCCCGATACGCCGGGGGTGGAGGATGATCTCAGCGTGTCGCAAGTGGTCGATGCGCTCGCGGGCGCCAGCCGCAGCGATGCCCCCGCCGTCGTCGCATCGCTGCTCGACCGGCTCGACGCTGACGGACGCTATGCGCTGCTCAAGCTGGCGCTCGGCGGGATGCGCGTCGGGGTGTCGGCGCGGCTCGCGAAACAGGCGTTCGCCTTGGCGTTCGATGTGCCGGTCGATGACGTCGAGGAACTGTGGCACGCGATCCCGCCACCCTATGCACCGCTCTTCGCATGGGGTGAGGGCAGGACGGAGCGTCCCGACCTCAAGGACGTCGCCTTCTTCCGCCCCTTCATGCTCGCGCATCCGCTGGAGGAAGAAAGCGTCGATCTCGCCGATTATGCCGCCGAGTGGAAATGGGACGGCATTCGCGTCCAGATCGTCCATGGCGGCGGCGAAACGCGCATCTACAGCCGCGGCGGCGAGGAGATCAGCGCCGCCTTTCCCGAACTGGTCGCGGCGTTCGACCAGGATGCGGTGATCGACGGCGAACTGCTCGTGCGCGGCGACGCGCAGGGGGGCGAGGCGGCGAGCTTCAATGCGTTGCAGCAACGCCTCGGACGCAAGACGGTGTCGAAGAAGATGCTCGCCGATTATCCGGCCTTCGTGCGCGTCTACGACCTGCTCGCGGTCGACGGCGACGATCTGCGCGTGCTGCCGTGGACCGAGCGGCGGCGCCAGTTGGAAGCCTTTGTGCCGCGCCTCGCCGACAGCCATTTCGACCTGTCGCAGGTCATTGACGCAGCCGACTTCGACGACCTCGCCGAGCGGCGCGCCCGCGCGCGCGATGCGGCGATCGAGGGGGTGATGCTCAAGCGCCGCGACGCGCCCTATGTCGCGGGGCGCCGCGCCGGGCTGTGGTACAAATGGAAACGCGACCCGCTCACCGCCGATTGCGTGATGATGTATGCGCAGCGCGGCAACGGCCGCCGCGCGAGTTTCTATTCGGATTATACCTTCGGCTGCTGGTCCGACGCGGGCGAATTGCTGCCGGTCGGCAAGGCCTATTCGGGCTTCACCGACGAGGAGCTGAAATGGCTCGACAAGTTTGTGCGCGACCACACGCTGAACCGCTTCGGCCCGGTGCGCGAGGTCGAAAAGTCGCTGGTGCTCGAGGTGGCGTTCGATTCGATCCACGTGTCGAAGCGCCACAAATCGGGGCTGGCGATGCGTTTCCCGCGGATATCGCGGATCCGGCGCGACAAGCCGGCGGAGGAGGCGGACCGGGTGGCGACATTGCTGGCGATGGCGACCTGATTCACCTCGTCATTGCGAGGAGCCGGAGGCGACGCGGCAATCCAGAGGCTGCGTAAACCCGCTCTGGATTGCTTCGCTTCGCTCGCAATGACGATGTTTTGGGAGCCAAGGTTCTGAAAATTTGCCCCTCAAACCTTGCAACCGCGGCGCGCTATCCCGAGTTAAGGGGCCCATACTCCCCGATAAAAAAGGAAGACTGCCATGACGATCGCTCTCACCGTCCTGCCCTATGCCGAGGACGCGCTCGCGCCGCATATTTCGGCCGAAACGCTGCAGACGCACCATGGCAAGCATCACAAGACCTATGTCGACAAGCTCAACGCCGCGATCGAGGGCACCGAACTCGCCGACAAGAGCCTCGAGGAAATCATCCACCATGCCGAAGGGTCGGGCAACAAGGGCATGTTCAACAACGCCGCCCAGTCGTGGAACCACGGTTTCTACTGGAACAGCCTGACTCCGAATGCGACCGCGCCCGAGGGCGACCTCGCCGCCGCGATCGACCGCGATTTCGGGTCGCTCGACGATCTGAAGAAGAAGCTCAAGGAAACCGCGATCAACCATTTCGCGTCGGGCTGGGCGTGGCTCGTCTCGCGCGACGGCACGCTGTCGGTCACCGACACCCACGACGCGGGCACCGAACTGACCGCGGGCATCAAGCCGCTGCTCGTCGTCGATGTATGGGAACATGCCTATTATATCGATCGCAAGAATGTCCGCCCCGACTATGTCAATGCGACCGTCGACAATCTGCTGAACTGGGATTTCGCGGCGGAGAATTTCGCGCGCGAAGGCAGCTGGACCTATCCCTGATCCGATCGGGCGGGCGGCGCATGCCGTCCGCCCATCCCCCCTTTCCCAAATGACGCCAAGCGGCTAGGTCCGGGCCGCCGCGCGGCGCGCGCGCCGGCCAGCCTATTTGGGGGATCATGCAGTATCGCAACGACATCGCCGGACTGCGCGCCCTGGCCGTCCTGCCGATCCTGCTCGTCCACGCCGGGCTCACCGCGATCCCCGGCGGGTTCGTCGGCGTCGACATCTTTTTCGTCATCTCGGGCTATCTGATCAGCCGCATCATCCTGAAGGAGATGGACGCCGATCGCTTCACCCTGACCGGTTTCTATCGCCGCCGTGCGCTGCGCATCCTGCCCGCGCTGCTCGTCATGCTGGCGGTCGTGCTCGCGGTCGGCTGGTGGCGCCTGTTCCCGCAGGACATGCGCGACCTGTCGTGGAGCGCCGCGGCGACCGCGCTGTCGGGGTCGAACATCTGGTTCTGGCGCACGGTCAATTATTTCGGCGACGCCGAACTCACCCCCTTGCTCCACACCTGGTCGCTGGGGGTCGAGGAGCAATTCTATATCTTCTACCCGCTGCTGCTGATCGCGCTGCGCCGCTGGCTGCCGCGTCATATTGTCGCGGCACTATGGGTGATCGCGGCGGTGTCGCTGGCGATCGGCTATGGGCTGATCCACATCGACAAGGCGCAGGCGAGCTTCTATCTCCTGCCGTCGCGCGCCTGGGAACTGGCGCTCGGCGGGCTGGTCGCCACCGGCGGCTTCCCCACGCTTGGCCCGCGGCTGCGCGCCGTCGCGACCTGGACGGGCCTTGCGATGGTGGTCGCGGCGCTGTTCGTGATCGAGGAAGAGATGGCGTTCCCGGTGCCCTGGGCGTTGCTGCCGTGTATCGGCACTGCGCTGCTCATCGCCTATGGCGAGACCGGCGGCACCGCGAAGCTGCTGTCGCTCGCGCCGATGCGCTTCGTCGGCGATATCAGCTATTCGCTTTACCTGTGGCACTGGCCGGTGATGGCCTTCTGGCGCTTCGAGCGCGGGCTGACGCTCGACGCGGGCGAAATGGCCGCGACGATCGCGATTTCCTTTGTGCTCGCCATCCTCAGCTATCGCCTGATCGAGCAGCCCTTCCTTCGGCGCGGCAGGGCGTGGGCGACGCCGCGCGTGTTGTGGGCCGCGCTTGCCGCGATGTTGCTGGTCGCGGGCGCGGCGGCGCTACTCGCGGTGCAGGCGGCGAAGGAACGGATCGCCGACCCGCGCATCGCGCGTGTGCTCACCTATCTCGACTATTACAACGTCCCGGCGGGAATTTTGCAGTTCAGGACCGGCATCTGCATGGCGAACAGCGACACGCCGCATTTCGACGTTGCGCGGTGTGCGACGCTGCGTCCCGACCGGCCGAACATCATGATCCTCGGCGACAGTCACGCCGGGCATCTGGCGCGCGCGCTGGGCGAGCGCCTCGCGGATATGAATGTGATGCAGGTGACCGCTTCGGGGTGCCGCCCGGTCTGGCCGACGGCGGGCGACAAGCGCTGCACCGAAGTGATGGAGATCGGCTTCGGCACGCTTCCGGGTACGGGCCGGCTCGACCGGGTGATCCTCTCGGGCCGCTGGCGCGCCGATGAGATGGACGGCCTGCTTCGCGCCATCGCGCATCTCCGCGCCAAGGGCGTGCCGGTCACCGTCATCGGTCCGACGGTCGAATATGACGAGCCGATGCCGCGCCTGCTCGCGCGCGCGATCGCCCGCGACGATTTCGCGCTGGTCCGCAGCGGCCGCGACCCCGAACGGATGGCGCTCGATCGCGAGATGGCGCGGCGCGTCGGGGCGGCGGGCGCGACCTATGTGTCCTTGCAGGATCTGGAATGCCCGAAAACCGTCTGCCCGCTGTTCGCGTCGGACGGTTCGCCTTTCCATTTCGACTATGGCCATTATACGCTGCAGGCCTCGCGCGAGATCGTCGCGAAATTCCCCCTCGAAGCGATTGCCCCGGCAAAACCATGACCATCAGCCTGTTCGAATTGTTCAAGATCGGCGTCGGCCCGTCGAGTTCGCATACCGTCGGCCCGATGGTCGCGGCGCGGCGCTTTACCGTGTGGCTCGACGAGCAGGATTTGCTGACGAAGACCGCGCATGTCGAGGCCGACCTTTATGGCTCGCTCGCGCTGACCGGAAAGGGTCACGCCGCCGACACCGCGATCGTCGCGGGGCTCGCGGGCGAAATCCCGGCTTCGACCAGCCTCGCCGCGATCAAGGCGCATTGGGACCGCGCCGAGGGCGAAGGCTTCCTTTATCTGCTCGGCCGCCAGCGCGTGCGGTTCCAGCCGGCGCGCGACCTGCATTTCCAGATGCGCCAGCGCCAGCCGTTCCACAGCAATGCGCTGAGCTTCACCGCGCGCGATGCCGCGGGCGAAATCCTTGCGAAACGGATGTATTTCTCGATCGGCGGCGGCTTCGTCGTCGACGAGGACGAAGCGGGGCGCAACAGCCGCGGGGCGGAGGACGAGGTGAGCTTGCCCTTCGCCTTCACCTCGGGCGCCGATTTGCTGGAGATGGGCGCGGCGGCGGGCAAGAGCTTTGCCGAAATGATGCTCGAGAATGAGCTGGTGCACCGCAGCCTCGACGAGGTGAACGCCGGGCTCGACGCGATCGCGGGGGCGATGGATGCGTCGATCGACGCGGGCTGCTGCAGCACCGGAATCCTGCCCGGCGGGCTCAAGGTCAAGCGCCGCGCGCCGCAGATCGCCGCCGACATCCGCAACCGCCACGAGGCGAATCTGACCGATCCGCTAGCGATGATGGACTGGATCAACCTGTGGGCGATGGCGGTGAACGAGGAAAATGCCGCGGGCGGCAAGGTCGTCACCGCGCCGACCAACGGCGCGGCGGGGATCATTCCGGCGGTGATCCGCTTCTACCGGCGCGGCTATCGCGGCGATGACGCGGGGGTGCGCACTTTCCTGCTCGCCGCGGGCGCGGTCGGCGCGCTCTACAAGCGCAACGCCAGCATCTCGGGCGCCGAGGTCGGCTGCCAGGGCGAGGTCGGCGTCGCCTGCTCGATGGCGGCGGCGGGGCTGACCGCGGCGCTCGGCGGCACCAACGCGCAGGTCGAAAATGCCGCCGAGATCGGCATGGAACATAATCTCGGCCTCACCTGCGACCCGATCGGAGGCCTCGTGCAAATCCCGTGCATCGAGCGCAACGCGATGGGTTCGATCAAGGCGATCGACGCCAGCCGCATCGCGATGATCGGCGACGGCACGCACGTCGTCAGCCTCGACACGGTGATCGCGACGATGCTGCAGACGGGGCGGGACATGCGCGACAAGTATAAGGAAACGTCGAAGGGCGGGCTGGCGGTTAGCGTGGTGGAGTGTTGAGAGAAGTAGAAAATCAACTATTCGTCGGCCTCATATGGTTCGCCAAATAGTCCATGACATTCCTCGAAAAATGCCATTGTCAGGCGTGCATCTTCGGCTGTTTCGACTGTAATATCTGCCAACGAAACGAGAACCTCGCCATCGGCGTTGGCTGAAATGATTCGGTCCGTAACCTGCAGGAGATCGAGCATTCCACCACGATCAGGAAGCGGAATTCCTCTCTTGGGGATGCCAAACGCCATGTGATCTCCGACTTGGGGAACCACGGCAACGTCGATTGGCCCGGAAATTCGTCCAAAAGCCCCCGTTTGAGTGAACAAAGATACGTCGACGCTGACCGTTGGCATTGCATCTTCCTCAATTTGATACCGTCGCCAGATATATGCGAATGCCTAACGTCGGCTTTCCGGGGCACTTTCACCCCGCAGAATTGCCCCCCGGCAATTCTTCGCGCAGCTTGTCGATCAGCCGCCGCACCTTCGGCAGCAAATGCCGCCGCTGCGGATAGGCCGTCCAGATCGGCTCCTCCTGCGGGTGCAGCGGGTCGAGGAGCGAGACGAGCACGGCCTTCCTTTCATCGTCCCCCCGCGCTTGACCCGGGGTCCCGCTTTTCACCGTCGCCAGCGGTACCCCGGATCAAGTTCGGGGTGACGGCTATGCGAGTTTCGGGCGCTCATTTTGGGTAATCTCCGCCGCCGAAGCTTCCTCGCATCTTGCATTGCCGCCCCATTTGCCTGATTGGAGCCGCCGAGAAGGAGACCCGCCCATGAAGACCCGCGCCGCCGTTGCGTTCGAAGCGAAGAAGCCGCTCGAAATCGTCGAACTCGACCTCGAAGGCCCGAAGGCGGGCGAAGTGCTGGTCGAGATCATGGCGACGGGCATCTGCCACACCGACGCCTATACGCTCGACGGTTTCGACAGCGAGGGCATCTTCCCGAGCGTGCTGGGGCATGAGGGCGCGGGCGTCGTGCGCGAAGTCGGCGCGGGGGTGACCAGCGTCGTTCCCGGCGACCATGTCATCCCGCTCTACACCCCCGAATGCCGCCAGTGCAAAAGCTGCCTGTCGGGCAAGACCAACCTCTGCACCGCGATCCGCGCGACGCAGGGCAAGGGGCTGATGCCCGACGGCACCACGCGCTTCAGCTACAAGGGGCAGCCGATCTTCCATTATATGGGCTGCTCGACCTTCTCGAACTTCACCGTGCTGCCCGAGATCGCGGTCGCGAAAATCCGCGAGGACGCGCCGTTCCAGTCGAGCTGCTACATCGGCTGCGGCGTCACCACCGGAGTCGGCGCGGTGATCAACACCGCGAAGGTCCAAGTCGGCGACAATGTCGTCATCTTCGGGCTCGGCGGCATCGGGCTCAACGTCATTCAGGGTGCTCGTTTGGCTGGCGCTAACAGGATCATCGGCGTCGACATCAATCCCGGCCGCGAAGAATGGGGCCGCAAGTTCGGCATGACCGACTTCCTCAACACCCGGGGCATGAGCCGCGAAGACACGGTCGCTGCGATCGTCCAACTGACCGACGGCGGCGCCGACTATACCTTCGACGCGACGGGCAACACCGAAGTGATGCGCACCGCGCTTGAGGCCTGCCATCGCGGCTGGGGCACCTCGATCATCATCGGCGTCGCCGAGGCGGGCAAGGAAATCGCGACGCGGCCGTTCCAGCTCGTCACCGGGCGCAACTGGCGCGGCACCGCCTTCGGCGGCGCCAAGGGCCGCACCGACGTGCCCAAGATCGTCGACATGTATATGACCGGCAAGATCGAGATCGACCCGATGATCACCCATGTCATGGGGCTGGAAGAGATCAACAAGGGCTTCGACCTGATGCACGCGGGCGAGAGCATTCGCAGCGTCGTGGTGTTCTGATCCGGGCATGACCGGACCCTATGTCCTGACCTTCAGCTGCGGCGACGCGGTCGGCATCGTCGCGGCGGTGACGGGGCTGCTCGCGGAGCGCGACGGCTTCATCCTCGACAGCCAGCAATATGCCGACCTCGACACCGGACGCTTTTTCATGCGCGTCGCCTTTCGCGGTGCGGGACCGCGCTTTCCCGATGGGCTTGCCGAGGTGCAGGCGGCGTTCGCTCCGGTGGTCGAGCGCTTCGCGATGGATGCGCGGATCAGCGACAGCGCGGTCAAGCCGCGCTTCGTGATCGCGGTGTCGCAGGGCAGTCATTGCCTCAACGACCTGCTCCACCGCTGGTCGACCGGCAATCTGGCGATCGATATCGCCGCGGTGGTGTCGAACCACGAGCATCAGCGGCGCTTGACCGAATGGCACGGGGTGCCGTTCCATCATCTGCCGGTGAGCGACGCCAATCGCGCAAGCCAGGAAGCGGCGATCCTGCAGGTGATGGCTGATGCGGGCGCCGAATATCTGGTGCTCGCGCGTTATATGCAGGTCCTGTCGGGCGACCTGTCGGCAAAGCTCGCGGGGCGCTGCATCAACATCCACCACAGCTTCCTGCCGGGCTTCAAGGGTGCCAAACCCTATCACCGCGCGCACGAACGCGGGGTCAAGCTGATCGGCGCGACCGCGCATTTCGTCACCGGCGACCTCGACGAAGGGCCGATCATCGAACAGGCGGTCGAGCGCGTCGACCATCGCGACGGGATCGACGACCTTATCCGCATCGGCCGCGACGTCGAGGCGCAGGTGCTGGCGCGCGCGGTACGCTGGGTCGCCGAGCAGCGAGTGTTGATCGACGGCCGCAAGACGGTGGTATTCCGGTGAAGATGCGGGCAGCATGCCGGTCTTGATTCGCAACGCATAACGGGACTTCACGCGATGACCGAGAGATTGCTGGGCGCCGCCCTCGTGCTGTTGCTCGCCGGGCCGGCGTTCGCCGCCGAAAAGCTGGATGCCGGGCCGCTGCCGAACACCACCTATATGACGACCGCGCACGCCGCCCAGCGTTTCGAATCGAAGGATGGGCGCGTCGCGGTGCAGCAGGATAATATCGTCACGCTGAGCTGCGCCCGCTGCGAGACGCAGCGCCAGTTGCCCGGCGTGCTCTATCACGCGCGCAACCTCAGCAAGAAGCCGGTGTGCTTCATGCTCGACATGACGATGGACGAGACGCGCCCGGGCTGGCTGGTCGAATGGGGTGCGAACCGCGCGCATTATCTGAAACCCGGCGAATGGTATTTCAAGGTTATCGGGGTCAGCCAGTCGATGGAGAATAAGGAAAGCGCCGACCTCGGCTGGCGCGGCGGGATCCGCGTGTGGGACCCGGTGCGCAGCAGCGGCTGCACGACGCCCTGACCCGGATACACGATCAACGAAAAGGAGAGAGACATGTATAGTCACAACATGGTCGGGTCGAACGACCTCGAGGCCGCCCGGAAATTCTATGACGCGACCTTTCAGGCGATCGGCGGCAAGCCGGCGATCCAGGACGACAAGGGCCGTCTGATCTATATGCACAATGGCGGGCTGTTCCTCGTCGGGGCGCCGATCGACGGCGAAGCGGCGACGGTCGGCAACGGCTGCACCATCGGTTTCGCGATGGAAGGCCCCGAACAGGCAAAGGCGTGGCACGATGCCGGCGTCGCCAACGGCGGCACCTCGATCGAAGACCCGCCGGGCGTTCGCGAAGGCGGCTTCGGCCAGCTCTATCTCGCTTATCTGCGCGATCCGTCGGGCAACAAGCTCTGCGCGCTGCATCGCGTCGTCTGAGAAGGAGCCATGCGGGGCGAAGCGGGATTGCTGGCGGATCTGGATGCGCTTGCCATTCCCTTCGCCTCGTTCGAGCATGTCGCGGTGTTCACCGTCGCCGAGAGCGACGAGGTCAACGCCGCGATTCCGGGCGCGCACACCAAGAATCTATTCCTGAAGGACAATGGCGGGGCGTATTGGCTCGTCACCGTGCCGGGCGAGGCGCGCGTCGATCTGAAGGCGCTACCCGCCGCGATCGGCAGCAAGCGCGTCAGCTTCGGCAAAGCCGAGGATATGGAACGGCTGCTCGGCATCCAGCCGGGGTCGGTCACGCCGCTCGCGGCGATTAACGCGCCGCCGGGAAGCATCACGGTCGTGATCGACGCTGGGCTGGCGGCGGCGGAAACGGTCAACGTCCATCCGCTGCGCAACACCGGGACGCTGGGGCTGTCGGGCGCCGCGATCCTGGACCTGCTGCATCATTGGGGGCACCCGCTGCTGGTCGCCGCCATCCCCCTGCAAAACGGACAGTGAAAAGCCGCCGAAGCGCTTGGGCTTCGACGGCTTCTTCATCCGGAAAGTCCCGGCGGCGTTGTTAAGCCTGGGGTTCGGGCGCCGGCTCTTCGCTGGGGGCCGGTTCGTCGCTCGGCGCGGGTTCGTCGGTCGGGGCCGGGGCGGGGTCGGCGGTCGGCTCTTCGCTGGGTGCGGGGGCCGGTGCCGGTGCCGGTTCTTCCTTCGGTGCCGGCGCGTCGGGTTCCTGGGCACTCGCCAGCGGCGCGATGAACAGGCTTGCCGCCGCGGCGGTCACAATCGAAATCTTACGCATAAATTCCCCTATCGTGGAATGATGGAAGGGGCCGAACGACCGGCCCACGATGACCATGCCCGCCGTTTCCCGCAGACTGTGGCATTGGGCAAAGCCTTGGCATCGTTCGAAAGTTGCTCGCTTCGCCGCAAAATGTCCGTTCGCAGGACGAACGCACTCGAACGCGGGGCGAGCCGAGCCGTCGCGCAACGGTTCGGCCGGTGGTCCGCGGAGCTCAGCCCGCCGCCATCGCCATCCACATCGCACCGATCAGCGCGAAGGAGCGCGGGTCGCCGGTCAGTCCCACCTCCATCCTGTTCATCACGTAACTGAAGGTCGCGCGGGCATCCATGTCGATGATGATCAGCGAGCCGCCATAACCGCCCCAGAAGATCGTGTTCGGATTGGGCAGCGGCACCAGTTCGCTCGGCAGACCGAAACCCATGCCATAGCGGATCGGGACGCCGAGAATCATGTCGGTGCCCGCGATCTGGAGTTCCAGCGCCTTGCGGCACCCCGCTTCGGACAGCAGACGCTTGCCCTTGGCGACGCCGCCGTTGGCAAGCAGCGCGTGGATTTCGGCGACGCTGCGCGCGTTGCCTGTGCCGCCCGCCGCCGGAATTTCGGCGCCGCGCCAGGCGCGGGTGCGGGTTGCCGACACGTCGATGCCGGGATTGACGAGAGTCTTGCGATGGACGTCGCCGGTGAAATCGATGGTCATTTCGGGCGGCGGGATCAGGTCGGCGACACGGTGATCCTCCGACGCGGGCAGGCCGATGTGGAAGTCGGCGCCAAGCGGCTCGGCGATCTCCTCGCGGAAGACGGTTCCGAGCGACTTGCCGGTGATGCGGCGAACGACTTCGCCGACCAGATAGCCTTGGGTGATCGCATGATAGCCGGGCGCGCTGCCGGGCTGCCACCACGGCGCCTGCGCCACAAGCAGCGAGGTAACCTTGTCCCAGTCGTAGAAATCCTCGGTCGTGATGGGGGCTTCCCAGCCCGACAGGCCGGCACTGTGGCTCATCAGATGCGCGACGGTGACGCCGTCCTTGCCGTTGGCGGCGAATTCGGGCCAGTAGCGCGCGACCGGCGCCGCGAAATCGAGGTCGCCGCGATCGGCAAGCAGCAGAGCGGTCAGCGCGGTCATCGTCTTGGTGGTCGAATAGACGTTGACGATCGTGTCGGCTTGCCACGGCCGCGTCTTCGCCGCGTCGGCGTGGCCGCCCCACAGATCGACTACGGTCTCGCCCTCGATCGTCGCGCAAAAGGACAGGCCGACGTCGCTTCCCGCCGCAAGGCTGGCGGCCATGCCGAGGCGGACGGCACCAAAGCGGTCCTGACACGTTCCGTGGATGCTATTATCGAACACTCGGCGCTCTCCCCCTTTTGATTTCGGGCCAGCATGAACTAGGCTCGCGAAAAGACAAGCAGGACAAAGATATGACCATCGAAACCCTCTCCTCCGTCCGCAGCCATGGCGGCACGCAGGGTGTGTACAAACATGCCAGCACCACGACGGGCACCGACATGACCTTCGCGGTCTTCATTCCCGATCATGCCGAGGGCGCGAAGCTGCCGGTGCTCTGGTATCTGTCCGGGCTGACCTGCACCCACGCCAATGTGATGGAAAAGGGCGAATATCGCGCCGCCTGCGCCGAACATGGCGTGATCTTCATCGCCCCCGATACCAGCCCGCGCGGCCCCGATTCGAACGGAAACGTCGTGCCCGACGATCCCGAGGGAGCGTGGGACTTCGGGCTCGGTGCGGGCTTCTATGTCGATGCGACCGAGGAGCCTTGGGCGCAACATTATCGGATGCGCTCGTACATCGAGGACGAACTGCCTTCGCTGGTGCTGCGCAATTTTCCGGCCGCCGACCTGTCGCGGCAGGCGATCACCGGCCATTCGATGGGCGGGCATGGCGCGCTGACGATCGGGCTGCGCAATCAGGACCGGTTCCGCTCGGTCTCGGCCTTCTCGCCGATCGTCGCGCCGCTGCAATGCCCGTGGGGCGAAAAGGCGCTGTCGAACTATCTCGGCGACGCGCGCGAGGACTGGCACGCCTATGACGCCTGTGCGCTGCTCGATCAGGGGCTGCGCGTCCCCGACCTGCTGGTGGATCAGGGCGATGCCGACAATTTTCTCGTCGAACAGCTCAAGACCGAATTGCTGGTCGATGCCTGCGAGCGCAACGGGCAAAAGGCCGAGATCCGCATGCAGCCGGGGTATGACCACAGCTATTATTTCATCTCGACCTTTCTGGCCGAGCATGTCGCCTGGCATGCGGAGCGGTTGAAGGCGTAACCGTCGCCCCTGCGAAGGCGGGGGCCGCTAGCTATTTACGCTGCCGCGCTGGGCAAGGCCGCCAGCGGCCCCTGCCTTCGCGGGGGGACGTCACGGAATCAGCACCGTCGACCCCGTCGTCCGCCCGGCCTGCAAGTCCGCATGCGCGCGCGCCGCGTCCTGCAACCCGTAGCGCTGGCCCACGGTGATCTTCACCGCGCCGCTTTCGATCATCTCGAACACCCGCGCGGCACCCGCGGCGCGTTCGCCGGGGTGGAGGTAATAGTCGAACAGGGTCGGCCGGGTCACGAATTGCGAGCCATGCTGCGCGAGGATGCCGAGGTTAACGCCGGTCACCGGACCGCCGGCATTGCCATAGCTGACGATCAGTCCGCGCCGCGCGGTGGCCTTGAGCGATACCTCCCACGTCGCCATGCCGATGCCGTCGAAGGTCACCGGTACGCCCTGGCCGTCGGTCAGTTCGCGGACATGCGCCGCGACATCGTCGGATTTGTACAGCAGGACATGGTCGGCGCCCGCCTCGCGTGCCGCCTGCGCCTTGGCCTCGGTGCTGACGGTGCCGATCACCGTCGCGCCGACCGCCTTCAGCCATTGGACGAGGATCAGCCCGACCCCGCCCGCAGCGGCATGGACGAGCACCGGCCAGCCCGCCTCGACCTTGGCGCAGCGCTCGACGAGCATCTCGACGGTGCAGGCCTTGAGCAGGCCCGCTGCGGCGGTTTCGTCGTCGATGCCCGGCGGCAGCTTGAACAACGACGCAGCGGGGAGGAGACGGGCGCTGGAATAGGCGTTGCGATCGGGGCCGAAGGTCGCGACGCGGTCGCCGGGCTGGAGGCCGAGCACGCCTTCGCCGACGGCGATGATTTCACCGGCCGATTCGACGCCGAGACCGCTGGGTAGCGCGATCGGATAGGTGCCGTCGCGGTGATAGGTGTCGAGATAGTTGAGCCCGACCGCGGTCTGGCGCAGCAGCACCTGGCCCGGCCCGGGTTCGCCGAGCGTCACCTCACGCCAGTCGATGACTTCGGGGCCGCCTTGGCGTTCGATAAAGGCTTGGGTTGCTTGCATGCGCCGCTCTCCTGCTGTCCCGTCCATCTGGTGGGCGGGGCGCGGGAGCGCAAGGGCAGTCGTTCATTGCCATCGTCATTGCGAGGAGCCGAAGGCGAGGCGGCAATCCAGAGCGGTACAGGGCCACCCCTGGATTGCTTCGCTACGCTCGCAATGACGATGTTTTAGATCATAGCCTGCCGCTTACTTCGACGGGCGGCGCGGGCTGCGCTGGCCGAAGGGCTTGGGCTTGTAGCGTTCGGTGTTGCCGCCGGGGCCGCCCGGACCACGCGGTCCGCGGGGACCCGATCGATCGCCGCCGGGGGCACGACCAAGCGTCGCGCGCGGTGCCCGGTCGCCCGATCCCTTGTCGCGGCGCGGCGGGTAGGTCGGGCCGTCGGGCGCGGGGGTGATCGCGACGCCGCTGTCGTCCTCGCCATCCTCGTTGGCGCTGCGCAGCACGGCTTCGGCGAAGCGGTCGGCGATCGCGCGCGGGATGTTGAACATCGTTTCCTTCGGCCCGATACGGATCGCGCCGATCTCGCCCTTGGTCACATGACCGCGGCGGCATAGCAACGGCAGGATCCAGCGCGGGTCGGCGTTCTGGTGGCGGCCGATGTTGAGGCGGAACCAGACGCTATCCTCGAACCCTTCGCGGCGGTCGCCGCCGCCTTCGCCGCGATCGGGACGCTCGAACCGCTCGCCGCGTTCGGGGCGGCCGGCGCTGTCGCGGCCGCGCGCGCTGTTGTCGATCAGATCCTCGGGCGCTGGCATCAGCGCGCGGTGGGCGCGGACGAGCGACGCGGCGATGTCCTCGGGCGAGCGTTCGGCCATCAGGCGCTGCGCGAGTTCGATATCCTCGGGCTCATGCTCGACCGGGGCGAGCAATTTCTCGATCAGCCGTTCCTGATCCTTCAGGCGGACATCGGCGGCGGTCGGCGCTTCCATCCACTCGGCGTTGATCCGCGCGCCGCGCAGCATGCCGTCGACGCGGCGACGACGCGGATAGGGAACGATGATGACTGCGGTGCCCTTTTTGCCCGCGCGGCCGGTGCGGCCGGAGCGGTGCTGGAGGGTTTCGGCGTCGCGCGGGATTTCGACGTGGATCACCAGCGACAGGCTGGGCAAGTCGATCCCGCGTGCGGCGACGTCGGTCGCGACGCAGACCTTGGCGCGGCGATCGCGCAGCGCCTGCAGCGCGGCGTTGCGTTCGTTCTGGCTATGCTCGCCCGACAGCGCGACGGCGGCGAAACCGCGATCGGTCAGGCTGGCGTGGAGGCGGCGGACATTGTCGCGCGTGGCGCAGAACAGCATCGCGGTTTCGGCGTCGTGGAGGCGCAGCAGGTTGATCACCGCGCCCTCGATATCGGCGGGGGCAACGGTCACCGCCTGATAGCTGATGTCGCCGTGACCGCGATCCTCGCCCACGGTCGAGATACGCAGTGCGTCGCGCTGATAGCGCTTCGCCATGTTCGCGATCGGCTTGGGGATGGTCGCCGAGAACATCAGGGTGCGGCGCGTCTCGGGGGTCGCGTCGAGGATTTCTTCCAGGTCTTCGCGAAAGCCCATATCGAGCATTTCGTCGGCCTCATCGAGCACCGCGACGCGCAGCGCGGTGAGGTCGAGCGCGCCGCGTTCGAGATGGTCGCGCAGGCGGCCGGGGGTCCCGACGACGATCTGCACACCCTGGTTCAGCGTGCGGCGTTCCTTGCTGGCGTCCATGCCGCCGACGCAGGTCGCGATGCGCGCGCCGGCCTTGGCATAGAGCCAGCTGAGTTCACGGCTGACCTGCATCGCGAGTTCGCGGGTCGGGGCGATGATCAGCGCAAGCGGCGAGGTCGCGAAGGGCAGGCGGCCGTCCTCGATCAGCTGGTCGGCCATCGCGAGGCCGAAGGCGACGGTCTTGCCCGAGCCGGTCTGCGCCGAGACCAGCAGGTCGCGGCCAACCGCTTCGGGTTCGACGACGTGGGTCTGGACGGGGGTGAGATTTTCGTAACCGCGCGCGGTCAGAGCGTCCGCAAGGACGGGAGACATCGTTTCGAAAGGCATTATTGTTCTTCTTATCCTGTGCGGCGATATGCCGTTTTCTTGGGTATCCTCGCCGCCATCAGGCAATTGATGCAAAGCGGCCGGGCCATCGCCCAGCCAGCATCCCGAGGAATATTCTTGGTTTTTTCCTAAAGCGCCTGTCCGGCAGCGTGTCCGCTGGCCCAGGCCCATTGAAAATTATAGCCGCCCAGCCACCCGGTGACGTCAACGGCTTCGCCGATCGCATAGAGGTTTTGGGTGCTTTTGGCCATCATTGTTTGCGACGACAGCCCGGCGGTTGCAATTCCGCCGATCGTGACCTCCGCTTTGGCGAAACCTTCGGTGCCGTTGGGGCGGAATGCCCATCGCGCGAGGCGGGCTTCGGCATCGGTCAGTTTGCGGTCGGTCTGCGCCGCGAGTTCGCCGGGAAGGGCCAGCTGGTCGGCGAGCGTTTCGGCGAGACGGTCAGGAAGGTGGGCGCCGAGCGCTGCACGTAAGGTGGCGCGCGGGCGGCTGCGTTTGGCTTCGGTGAGCCAGCCTTGCGGGGCGCCCGGCAGGAAGTCGATCGTCACCGGCTCGCCGTGCCGCCAATAGCTGCTGACCTGCAGGATCGCGGGGCCGGAGAGGCCCTTGTGGGTGAACAGCGCCGCCTCGCGGAACGCCGCTTTGCCCGCGCGCGCCTCGACCGGGGCGGCGATGCCCGAGAGGGTGCGGAACAGCACATCGTCGCCGCCGAGCGTCAGCGGGACGAGCGCGGGGCGGGGTTCGACGACTTTCAGGCCGAACTGGCGCGCGAGGTCGTAGGCGAAGCCGGTGGCGCCCATCTTGGGGATCGAGGGGCCGCCGGTGGCGATGACGAGGGCGGGCGCGGAGAAATGGAAGTTGCCGAAAGTGCCGCGGAAAATGCCGTCGCTATGCTCGACCTGTCTTACAGGTTCGCCGCAGCGGACGTCGACGCCGCCCTTGGCGCACTCCGCCAGCAGCATCGCGACGATCTGTTTCGCCGAGCCGTCGCAGAACAGCTGGCCGAGGGTTTTTTCATGATAAGCAATGCCATAGGCATCGACGAGCGCGATGAAATCGGCGGGAGTGTAGCGCGCGAGCGCCGATTTGGCGAAATGCGGGTTCGCCGAGATATAGCGGTCCGCGCTGGTGTGGATGTTGGTGAAGTTGCACCGGCCGCCGCCCGAAATGAGGATTTTCTTGCCGACCGCATCGGCATGGTCGAGCAACAGCACGCGCTTGCCGCGCTGCCCCGCGACCGCGGCGCACATCAGCCCGGCCGCGCCGGCGCCCAGCACGACGGCATCATAGTTGGCGGCGGACATGGCGGATCAGCGCAGCTTGGCGATCGGCAGGCCGTCGGCCTTGGCGCGGGTCTTCACCGATTCCTCGCTGCGGGTCAGCGCCTTGGCGATGGCCTTCAAGGCCATGCCCTTCTTTGCCAGCGTGTGCAGCTTGTCGATCTCGGCTGCGGTCCACGGCTGTTTGTGGCGTTCGAACTTGTCTTTCATGCCCATGTCTCCGGATCGGTCGCGGCGGCGATGATCGTCAATGCGTCCTCGCGGCCCTGATATTCGAGCGTTTCGCCAACTTCGGCGCCCATCAGCGCGCGCGCGATGGGCGCCGAAAAGGCGATGGTGCCCTGCGCCGGATCGGCCTCGTCATGGCCGACGATGGTCAGCGTGCGTTCGTTGCCGTTCAGCGCGAAAATCACCCTGCTGCCGATGCCGACGACGTCGGCGGCGGGCGCGGACTGCACCTCGGCGGTCGACTGGCGGGTGTGGATATAGCGTTGCCGACGCAGCAATTTCTTGCGCGCTTCCTCTTCGGTCGCGCCCGCGATCGCATCCGCGAGCCGCGCCGCTTCCTCGCCGAGCAGCCGCAAGCCGCGCGGCGTGACCAGGTTCGGGCCGACCGGGATCGGCCATTCGAACGCGGGTTCCATATGCTCGTCGTCGCTTTCGCGACGGAATGCGACGCTCATCGTCAGTCTCTCTGGTCCAGGGGGAAGGGCGCCTTTGCCCCACGAAGGTGGCGACAAGATGGCGCGAAATTCCGGCGCGGGCGTAACCGGGCGCGGTGGTCTTGCGAACAGCAGCATGATGCCATCCCCCGCATCAAGGGTTCAAACGGAGTATCCAGCATGTCGAACAGCCTTAAACTCTCGCTCGCCGCCTCGGCCGTCCTTGCCATGGCCGCCGGTGCCTCGCTTTCCGGCCCCGCCTTCGCCGCCGATGGCGCCAAGGAAAAATGCTATGGCGTCGCGTTGAAGGGCAAGAACGACTGCGCCGCGGGCCCGGGCACCAGCTGCGCCGGCACTTCGACCGTCGATTATCAGGGCAATGCCTGGAAGAATGTCCCCAAGGGCAGTTGCGTGAAGATGGGCGGCACGTTGACCGCGCACAAGGGCAACGCCAAACCGGTCGCCAGCAAGGGCTGACCGGTCTGATCATGACACCCCCCCGCTCGTTCCGCGACCTGCCGCGACGCGCCGGCTTCGGGCTCAAGCCCGAGCATTATGCCGATGTGCTGGCGGCGGCGGAGCGGGCGACCCTGCCCGCCTGGGCCGAAATCCACCCCCAAAATTATTTCGGCGCAGGCGGGCCTCCGCATCGCTGGCTGACCGCGATTGCCGCGCATCTGCCGCTGAGTTTCCATTCGGTCGGGCTGTCGCTCGGCTCGGCCGCCGGGGTCGATGCGGACGAACTCGAAGCGCTTGCGTTGCTGTGCGACCGCTATCAACCGGCGATGGTGTCGGACCATCTGAGCTGGAGCAACGGCGGCGATGACAAATTCCCCGACCTTTTGCCAGTTCCTTACAGCCACGCCGCGCTCGACCATTTCGCCGTGCAGGTGGACCGCGTGCAACAGCGGCTGCGCCGGCCGATGCTGATCGAAAATCCCTCGCGCTATGTCGCCTATACGGGTGACGACTGGTCGGAGGTCGATTTCCTTCACGAACTCTGCCGCCGCAGCGGCTGCGGGCTCATCCTAGATATCAATAATGTCGAGGTGTCGGCCTATAATCTCGGGCTCGATCCCGATGCCTGGCTTGCCGCCGTCGATCCCGCGCTGGTCGGCGAAATCCATGTCGCGGGCCATGCGGTCCAAGACGACGGGATGGGCGGGACGATCGCGATCGACGATCATGGTTCGGCGGTGCGGGCCAGCTGCTGGGACCGGCTCGCGACCTTCCTGCGCCGCGCCGGCCCGAAACCAGTGCTTGTCGAATGGGACAGCGATATCCCCGATTTCGCGACGCTGATGGCCGAAGTCGCGACCGCCGACACGTTGCTGACCGAAATGCGTGTCGATGCTTGAACGCGACCAGGCGGCGATCGCGGCGGCGCTGGTTGCAGGACCCGCGCATTTGCCGCCCGACCTGTTCGCGGGCGAATGGGCGCATGTGCTGCGCGCGATGACGGTGCACGCCAACACGATTTCGCACGCGCGACTCGTAGCGCTCGAAGACACATTCCCGCGTACCCGCGCCTGGTTGGGCGAACCCGAATTCAACCGGCTGTCGCGCGATTTCGTCGAGCGTGGCGGAGCGAAGGGAAGGGCGCCTGCGCAGATCGGGGCGGGCTTTCCCGATTTCCTGACGCGCGAAAGCGGCGCGCTCGCGGCGGATATGGCGCGCGTCGAATGGGCTTGGCTTACCGCCTATCACGCCGCCGACGCCCCAGCGCTGACGCTCGCCGACCTCGCCGGGCAGGACGAGGCGAGCCTGCTGGCGCTGCCGGTGCGGCTTCATCCCGCTGCCATGACCGTGGCGCTGACGAGCGATGCCGCGCCGCTCCTCGATCCCGATCTGCTCGCCGGCACCGCCGCGCTGTTGATCACCCGGCCAGAGGCAGAGGTGCGGCTGTTGCCCACCACGCTCGCGACCCTCGCCACGCTTGCGGTTGCACAAAAGATCACACCTCTCGGTAACCTGATCGAACGCCTTGCCGAACATCAGGACGGCGACGGGACAGCCGTCGTGCCGCTGATCGCGGCGGGTGCATTCGAGAGGGTCCGACGATGACGAAAGTGATGACGCTGTACGACCGCGCGGTGAGCATCGCCGGCGCGCGCGTCCCGGAGGGCCTGGCGCTGTTGCTGTTGCGCGTCGCGCTGGCCGGGGTGTTCTGGCGTTCGGGCCGGACCAAGGTGGTCGAGGGCAGCTGGTTCCGGATCAACCCCGACACCTATGACCTGTTCCGCACCGAATTTTCCGGCCTGCCGCTCGCCCCGTCGATCGCCGTGCCGTTGACCGGCTTTGCCGAACATGTCTTTCCAATGCTGTTGCTGCTAGGGCTGGCGACGCGCTTTTCTGCGGGCGCGCTGTTGGTGATGACGCTGGTGATCCAGATTTTCGTCTTTCCCGATGCCTGGTGGCCGGTGCACAGCCTGTGGGCGGCGATGGCGGCGGTATTGATCGTGCGTGGCGGCGGCCTGTTCTCGCTCGACGCGCTGGCGCTCAGGCTGCGCGGCCGGTGAGCATCGACGAACCGTCGCTGGCGCGGCTGATGACGGCGTCGCAGCGCGGCGACCGTGCCGCCTATCGCGCGCTGCTGACCGATTGCCGGCGCTGGCTGGCGCGCTATTTCGCGCGCCGCATCGCGCCGCACCAGATCGACGACCTGGTGCAGGAAACGCTCGTGTCGATGCACCGTAAGCTCGCGACCTGGGACAGCAGCCGCGCCTTCCTGCCCTGGCTCGCGGCGATCGCGCGCTATCGCTGGATCGATGCGCTGCGCCGCCAGCGCGATGCCGCCGAACTCCACGACGACGACGCCTTTGTCGACGCCGAGGACGAGGCGGTCCACGCGCGGCTCAGCCTCGACCGCATGCTGACGCAGCTGCCCGCGGGGCAGGCGCAGGCGATCACTTTGGTCAAGATCGAAGGCGCCTCGATCGCCGAGGCCGCGCAGATTTGCGGCCAGAGCGAATCGCTGGTCAAAGTGAATATCCATCGCGGGCTCAAGAAGCTGGCGCTCCTGATTGAAAGTGAATGAGATGACCGACGCATCGATCGACGCGCTGATCGACGGCCTGGCCGGCGACCTGCGGCCGGTGAAACCGCGCCGGATCGTGCGCGGCTCGCTCTGGGTTGCCGCGGGCTGGCTGGTCGGGGCCGCCGCCTTGTTGTGGCTGACCGGGATGCGCCACGACCTTGCGGCGGGCACGATGATGCCCGCGTTGTCGCTGCTCGCCTTTTGGACGATCGTCGCGCTCGGTGTCGCGGCGGCGTGGAGTGCGCTGCGCATGGGGTTGCCCGGGGTCGGCCGCGATTACAGCGGCTGGCACTGGGCCGGGCTCGCCGCGCTGGCGCTGCCGGTCACCGCGATCGTTATCGGTTTCGGCGACCATCACGCCGCGATGGAGGCGGCGCGGCCCGAAAACGGCATGCGCTGCATGATCGAGGGCGTGGTGTCGGGGTTGGGCGTCGGCGTGGCGCTGTTCGCCTGGCTGAAGCGCGCCGCGCCGACCTCACCGACGCGTGCGGGCTGGGCGATCGGCATCGCCGCCGGGGCCGCCGGCGCGACGATCGTCGCGCTCCACTGCGCGTCGAACGACATGATGCATATCGCGCTCTGGCACGGGCTTGCGGTCGCGCTGTCGGGGGTCGCCGGGCGCATCCTGCTGGCGCCGCTGCTGCGCTGGTAGCATCTGGACAGGTCCGAACCTGTGTGTTATTCATGCAATACACAAAGGAGATTGGACGATGCGGAACTCGACGATGACGGCGCTGGCTTTGGCCCTGACCCTGTCGATGACAGTGACGGCGTGCAGCGGCACGGTGACGACCGAGAACAGCGACAAGGTCGAGAAGCGTTCGGGCGACGCCGGTCCGCCGACGACGCAAAGCTATGCGCTCACCGGTTTCACCGAGGTCGAGGTGACCGGTCCCGATGATGTCACCATCCGCCAGGGCGACGCCTTTTCGATCACCGCCAAGGGGCCGAAGGCCGAGGTCGAGGAGCTCGAGATCAAGCTCGACGGCCCGACGCTGTCGGTCGGGCGCAAGCGCGAGGGGTTCAGTTTCCGCCGCGGCGACCATGACGGGGTCCAGATCGCGATCACCATGCCCCGGCTGAACAAGGTGCGGCTGACCGGATCGGGTTCGGTCGATGCCGATGCCGTGGACGGCGACAAGGTCGAGGCGGCGCTGACCGGATCGGGTGACCTCAAGATCGCGAAGCTCACCGGAAAGAGCGCCGACCTGACCGTATCGGGGTCGGGCGACATCGGGATCGCGGGCGGCGCCATCGCCTCGGGTGAGATCGGCGTCACCGGATCGGGCGACGTCGACGCGGGCGGGCTGGTCGCGCAGACTCTCGACATTTCGGTCACCGGTTCGGGTAACGTCGGCGCGCAGGCGACCGGCAAGGCCGATATCCGCATCCTCGGTTCGGGCGACGTCGACCTGACGGGCGGCGCGACCTGTTCGACCAAGACCATGGGATCGGGCACCGCGACCTGCAAATGATCGGCCGCTGGCGCCGCCCGCCCGGACGGGGTAGGACGGCGCCATGGCTTCGATGATCCGATGCGCCGCGCTCGCGGCTTCCGCCCTGCTCGCCGTCGCCTCCGCATCGGCGGCGGAGAAGCGTTTCGGCCTGACCAGCTTCGAGGCGATCGAGGTCAATGCCGACGTCGTCGTCGAGGTGGTGACGCGCGCGCCCGTGGGCGCGGTGGCGAGCGGATCGCCCGACGCGCTCGACCGGCTGACCGTCGAGGCGCGCGACGGCAGGCTGGTGGTCGGGCAGAAAATCTATGCCGGCGACGAGAATCGGCGCCAGCCGCTCGGCCCGCTGACGCTGCGCATCAACGCCGCCAACCTGCGGTCGGCGACGCTCGTTGGCGCGGGGTCGCTGCAGATCGACAAGCTCAAAGGTACAAGGGTGACGATCGGGCTGCGCGGGCCGGGGCGGCTCATCGTCGGCGCGGTGACCAGCGACCGGCTGGCGGTCGCGATGGTCGGCAACGGCACGATGACGCTGGGCGGCGCTGCCAAAACGGCGCAGATGTCGCTGTCGGGGGCGGGTGTGGTCGACGCGGGCGGCCTGACGGTCGACGAACTGATCACCGACAGCGAAGGCACCGGCGACCATGTCTTCAGCGCCGTGAAGAGCGCCGCGATCACGACGCGCGGGGTCGGCAGCACGGTGGTCCTCGGCAAGCCGGTGTGCACCGTGCGCAATGCCGGGACCGGGACGGTGCGGTGCGGGGTCAAGAAATAAACGGTTCCCCTCCCGCTTGCGGGAGGAGAGACGCTATTGCCCCGCCGTCCCCAGCCCGTCGATCTTCTTCGACTGCTTCGCGATCAGCCCGGGGAACCAGCGCGCGAGGCGCGACAGGCGCTTGGCCATCTTGCCGACGGTGACATGGACCTTGTCGCCATGCACCGCTTCCCACGCCGCTTCGCCGACGCGTTCGACGGGGACGATCTCGAACCCGCTCGACGACAGGCGGTCGCGTGCGGGTTCGTTGCTGTCGGCGCTGACCTGGTCGAGCAGGGGTGTGTCGATGAAGCCGGGCATCAGCGAACGCACCTTGATGCCATATTTGGCGAACTCGATCTCGAGCGCTTCGGTCAATCCGCGCACCGCGAATTTGGTCGCCGAATAGATGGCGAGGCCCGCGACGCCATAGAAGCCCGAGGCCGATCCGGTGTTGAGGATCGTCGATCCCGGCGTCGCGCGGAGCAGCGGCAAGGCGCTGTAGATGCCGTTGACGACGCCGCCGAAGTTGATCGCGATCAGCCGGTCGGCCTCGGCCGGCGGCATGTCGACGAACTGGCCGCCGGTGCCGATGCCGGCATTGTTGAACAGCACGTCGAGGCGATCGCCGCTGGCCCTGGCGAAGTCGGCGAGCGCCGCCGCCCATTGGTCGCGGTCGCGCACGTCCATGATATGGCGCGACGAGGCGCCTTCGGGAAGCAATGCGGCGGTCTCGTCGATCCCTTGCGCATTGACGTCGGCGATGCCGACGAACCAGCCCTGCGCGGCGAAATGGCGCGCGGTCGCGCGGCCGATGCCCGATCCGCCGCCGGTGATGAAAATCGCCTTCCTGCTCATCCGCGCCCTCTCCTTACATTCTTGTCAGCGGCAGATGATGCGATGCCGGCGGCGAGGTCAAGCGGCAATCGCGGGATTGGCAAGCGCAAGCACCGCTGGCAGGTAGAAAGCCTAGGTTCTGAAAGACGGGAGAATGGGATGCCGGGCGGGGCGATGTTATTCTTGGCAGCGATGACCATGCAGGCTGGCGAGGCACCTCCCTCGCCGCCGCCGCGCGCGGCGGACGATCAGTCGGAATCTGGAAGCCCAGCCACCAACCCCGGAACGTGGGTGACGCCCAACGACTACCCCGTTCGTGCGATGCGCGAAGAGCGCGAAGGCATGACCGGTTTTCGCCTCGTTTACGATAGCGCCGGCCTGCCCCAGACGTGCGAGATCGTGTCGAGCAGCGGGCATGCCGACCTGGACACGGCCACCTGCGACCTGACGATGGGCCGGGCGCGTTTTCGGCCGGGCAAAGATCGGGCAGGCAAGCCGGCGGGCGGCACCTATAGCAATCGCGTAAGATGGAGCATCCCCAGCGGGCCGCCAACGGGCTATGGCAGGGAGGGTGATATCGAGAGTTTTCCGCGCCCTCCCGTGGCACGGATGGCGCTGCGCAACATCGATATGACGGGCCGTTACCCGAAGGCCGCGCTTGATGCCGGGGCAGAAGGCGATGTAGGATTTCGGCTCGACATCGATGCTGCGGGCGCTGTTCAGGCCTGCGAGGTTACCCAGGGCAGTGGCACGGCAGCGCTGGACGCCGCGACCTGTGCCATATTGAAGGCTGAAGGGCAGTTCGACCCCGCCCTCGATATCGAGGGCCGGCCGGTGGCGGGCCGCGTGAGCCACTATTTTGTCTGGCGATTGCCCCCGCCGAGCGCTGCAGCCGTCAACGCCGCTCCAAGATCCGAGCGCAGGCCGTTGCCCTTTCCCGTCGAATCGGGGAGCATGTTGCTCGAATATTTCGTCGATTCCAGCGGTGCGGTGGCCGATTGCTCGGTGCGCACGGAGGGATTCATGGCAAAGGGGGCGAGGGGGGCCGAGATGCGCGACGGCTGTGGCTCGATTCGCCAGATGGCACCCTATCAGCCGCCGCTCGACGCGGCGCAAAAGCCGGTTGGCCGGCGCTATCGGATCAGCATGGACACAATGGTCGAGGATGTGCCCACGAAGGATGGTGCGCCGAAATAGTCGGCAGCGTCTAGACGTCGCGGGCCTTTCACCCTATGTTCAGCATCCAGCGTGCTATAAACCGCGCACTGGACGAAAAAGGGGCTTATTTCTTTGCGTTTGTTGCTGACCCTGTTGGCTTTGCTTACCGGACTCGCCGGCGCCGATCGCGCCATGGCGGCGCCCGCGACGCCGGCTGCGATGGGGTCGATGCTGTTGCTTGCCGAAAGCGGGCAACAGAGCGAAACGACCGACAATGACCGCCGCCCCGTCACCACGACGCCGCCCCGGCGGACCGTCACTTCGGGACGCAAGCCGCGCAAGACCGCGCCGCCGCACCTTCCCGGCCTGCTCATCGGCAGCGACCGCGCGCTCGAATAGCGTCTGACCTCCGGGCGCTTCGGCGCCCGACGCCTATTGCGGCCGTGCGCTTTGCGTGCGGCCGGACGACCGCAATCGCGGTCCGCCCCTTCATCATATCCCAAGGAAATCCGCTATGTTCGGCAGCATTGCCAAGAGCCTGTTCGGCTCGTCCAACGACCGTTACGTCAATTCGATCCGCAAGATCGTCGACAAGGTCAATGCCTTCGAACCGACGATGCAGTCGTTCGACGATGCCACGCTGCAGGCACAGACCCAGAAATTCCGCGACCGGCTCGAAGCCGGCGAGACGCTCGACGACATCCTGCCCGAAGCCTTTGCCACGGTGCGCGAGGCGGCGGTCCGCACGCTCGGCATGCGCCACTTCGACGTCCAGTTGGTCGGCGGCGTCGTCCTCCACCGCGGCGAGATCGCCGAAATGGCGACGGGTGAGGGCAAGACGCTGATGGCGACCTTGCCCTGCTATCTCAACGCGCTCGAGGGCAAGGGCGTCCACGTCGTGACCGTCAACGACTATCTGGCGACGCGCGATGCCGAATGGATGGGCACCGTCTACAGCTTCCTCGGCCTGACCACCGGGATCATCGTCCCCAACCTCAACGAGATGCAGCGCCGCGACGCCTATAACAGCGACATCACCTATGCGACGAACAACGAACTCGGCTTCGATTATCTGCGCGACAATATGAAGTTCGACCGTCAGCAGATGGTCCACCGCACCTTCAACTTCGGCATCGTCGACGAGGTCGATTCGATCCTGATCGACGAGGCGCGCACGCCGCTGATCATCTCGGGCCCGACCGACGACAAGTCCGAACTCTATATCCGCGTCAACGAGGTGGTCCACCAACTCGTCGAAGACGATTATGAAAAGGACGAAAAGTCCAAGTCGATCAGCCTGACCGAGGACGGCACCGAGCATGTCGAGCGCCTGCTCGAGGCCGCGGGCCTGCTGCAGGGCAGCAACCTCTACGACATCGAAAACACCCAGGTCGTCCATCACGTCAATCAGGCGCTGAAGGCGATCATCATGTTCCGCATCGACACCGACTATATCGTCAAGGACGGCAAGGTCGTGATCATCGACGAATTCACCGGCCGCATGATGGACGGGCGCCGCTGGTCCGACGGCCTGCACCAGGCGGTCGAGGCGAAGGAAGGGGTGCAGATCGAGCCCGAGAACCAGACGCTCGCGTCGATCACCTTCCAGAATTATTTCCGCATGTATCCCAAGCTTTCGGGCATGACCGGCACCGCATCGACCGAAGCCGCCGAATTCTTCGACATCTACAAGATGAACTGCGTCACCATCCCGACCAACCGCCCGATCGCGCGGCAGGATGACGAGGACGAGTTCTACAAGAATATCACCGACAAGTTCGGCGCCATCGCCAAGACGATCCGCGAAGCGAACGAGCGTGGCCAGCCGGTGCTGGTCGGCACCGTGTCGATCGAAAAGTCCGAGCTGCTTTCCTCTTATCTCGAAAAGGAAGGCGTGCCGCACAGCGTGCTCAACGCGCGTTTCCATGAGAGCGAGGCGCATATCGTCGCGCAGGCGGGCCGCACCGGCGCGGTGACCATCGCGACCAACATGGCGGGCCGCGGCACCGACATCAAACTGGGCGGTAACGAAGAATTCCGCATCGACGACGAGCTCAAGGACCTGCCCGAAGGTCCCGAGCGCGACGCCGGTATCGCGCGCATCCAGGCCGAGGTTGCCGCCGAACGCGAGGCGGTGAAGGCCGCGGGCGGGCTGTTCGTGCTCGCGACCGAGCGCCACGAAAGCCGCCGCATCGACAACCAGCTGCGCGGCCGTTCGGGGCGTCAGGGCGACCCGGGCCTGTCGAAATTCTACCTCTGCCTCGACGACGATCTGCTGCGCATCTTCGGCCCCGACACGCTCTTTTCCAAGATGATGAACAAGAATCTCGAGGATGGCGAAGCGATCGGCTCGAAATGGTTGTCGAAGGCGATCGAGACCGCGCAGAAGAAGGTCGAGGCGCGCAACTACGACATTCGCAAACAGGTCGTCGAATATGACAACGTCATGAACGACCAGCGCAAGGTCATCTACGAGCAGCGCGGCGAGATCATCGACAGCGAGACCGTCGACGAAGTGATGTACGCGATGCGCGCCGAGACGGTGAACGCGATCGTCGCCGACGCGTGCCCGCCGGGCAGCTATCCCGAACAGTGGAATGTCGAGGGCATGAAGGAGCGCGCGCTGAACGTGCTCGACCTCGACCTGCCGATCGAGGCGTGGATGGAGGAAGATGCGGTCGATCCCGAGGTCTTCGAGGAACGCATCCAGGAACGCGCCGACGCCACCGCGGCCGAAAAGGCGGCGCTGGTCGATGCCGACACTTGGAAGAGCATCGAGAAATCGGTGCTGCTGCAGACGCTCGACCATCAGTGGAAAGAGCATCTGGCGACCCTCGACGCGCTGCGCCAGGTCGTCTTCCTGCGCGCCTATGCGCAGAAACAGCCGATCAACGAATATAAGCAGGAGGCGTTCGCATTGTTCGAACGCATGCTGTCGACGATCCGCGAGGATGTGACGCGCACGATCGCGCGGATCGACCTGCGCTTCGAAGAACCCGAACCGATGCCGCTGCCCGACCTGCCCGATTTCCTGACGACGCACATCGACCCGTTCACCGGCGACGACAACAGCGCCGATATCGACGGCGGGTCGTTCGGGGCGATCGCCAATACGCTGCCGCCGATGCAGATCCCGCGCCCCGACCTGCCGCAGGGGGAAAACCCCTATGCGGAACTGGAAATCAGCCGCAATTCGCCATGTCCTTGCGGATCGGGCCGCAAGTACAAGCACTGCCACGGCGCACTGTGATGGCGGACGCCGGCCGGATCGAGCTTCGGCTGCGCATCCGGCTCGGCGACGCCATCGCGATGGGGCCGGGCAAGGCCGACCTGCTGGGCGCGATCGACGCGCACGGATCGATCTCGGCCGCGGCGCGCGCGATCGGCATGAGCTATCGCCGCGCCTGGCTGCTCGTCGAGGAAATGAACGCCTGCTTCGCGGCGCCATTGGTCGAAACGCGGCCGGGCGCGGGCGCGCAGGTGAGCGAGGGCGCGCGGGCTGTGCTGGCTGCATATCGGCGGGCCGAGGCGGCGGCGGCCGAGGCGGCCGAGCGCGAGCTGGCGGCGGTCGGCGAGTTGCTCAAGCCGGAGTGACGACGGGATTGGGGGTAGGAGGCGAAAAATTCGCAGCATCTCCCGTTCGACACGAATGGAAAGAGAGGGTGGTCTCGTTTCCGCCCCTGACCGGTCAACCGGCTCGGGCCTGCAAAGCCGCTACGGCGCCCGCACCACCAGCACGCGCACGCTGGCGGCTTCGCCCTTCGACAGCGCCAGCTCATAGGTCCCGGGCTTGAGGTCGAACCACACCACCTTGCGGATTCCCGAACAGGCGGGGCCGTGGCCATGCTCGACCGATGTCTGCGCGGTGCCGCCCGCGACGAGGTCGATCCACACCTTGCTGCCCGCCGCGAGGCCGTAACGCCCGGCGGTCGCGATCGTCAGCGGCCGCGACGCGGCGCCATCGGCGAGCGGCAGGGTCACCGGCGTCCCGATCGCGAGCGCCGCCGCATCGCCGTCGGCAGTCGCCCAGGCGGCGTAGGGCGTCTCGCCGAGGTCGGCGGGGGCGGCGCAGGACGCGGGGTCCGCTGCGAGCGCGGGCGCGGCGGTGGATAGCAACAGGGCGAGAAGCGCGGCGCGGTACATGAGGGCGGGGTCCTTCGGTCTGGCAAATCTATATTTCGATGTATATGGCTTGGCGCTACAGGCAAGGGGGATTTCATGGGCTGGCTGGCATTTGCATTCGGGGTGACCGCGCTGCTCTATGCCGCGGTCGGGTTTGGCGGCGGGTCGACCTATACCGCACTGCTGCTGCTCGGCGGGGTCGCGGTGGGGCTCGTCCCCGCGATCAGCCTCGCGTGCAACGTCATCGTCGTCACCGGCGGCACGATCCGTTTCGCGCGATCGGGAGCGATGCCGTGGGCGAAGGCGCTGCCGCTGATCGCCGTCGCCGCACCGCTCGCCTTCCTTGGCGGGCTGACCCCGATCAAGCAGGGGGTGCTGGTGATCCTGCTCGGGGCTTCGCTGCTCGCCTCGGCGATCGCGCTGCTGGTCCAGCCGCAGACGGCCAAACCCGTGAACCTGTCGCCTAGGCTGCTGCTGCCGATCGCGGCGGGGCTCGGCTATCTCGCTGGCGTCGTCGGCATCGGCGGCGGCATCTTCCTCGCGCCGATCCTGCACCTCGTGCGCTGGGCCGAGGCGCGACAGGTCGCGGCGACCGCGAGCCTGTTCATCCTCGTCAACAGCCTGTTCGGGCTGACCGGCCAGCTGCTCAAGGGCAAGGGCGGCGAGATGGTCCATGCCGTGGCCGACCATTGGCCGTTGCTGGTCGCGGTGCTTATCGGCGGCGCGATCGGCACCCAGATCGCGGTGAAGACCGGGCCGGCGGTGCTGATCCGGCGCTTGACCGCGCTGCTGGTCGGGTTTGTGGCGGTCCGCCTGCTCTTTGGTTTCTGACGCCTTTTACCCATCTTGCCTTCCCGCGCCGGAGTGCTAGCATCGCGCCTACAAGCTTGGCGGCCATGTAGCCGACAGGCGCGCAGCAGCTGGAACTCGAGGGCGCCGCACCCGTTGCGGTGAGCGAAGGCGTGTTGCGTGGAAAGGGCCGGCTCCATTAATTTCTTTGACGAGATGCAGGGCCAGGGGGGCGACGTCCGGACGCCCTACAGCGAATTTTGCGAGTGGTTCGATGCCGAGGAACCCGCGCGCATCCACCGCAAGGCGCAGCAGGCCGAGGCCTTTTTCCGAACCACCGGAATCACCTTCAACGTCTATGGCCAGGACGACGCCGACGAGCGTCTCATCCCCTTCGACGTCGTGCCGCGGATCATTTCGGCGAGCGAATGGCGCCGACTGTCGCGCGGCATCGAACAGCGCGTGCGCGCGCTCAACGCCTTCCTTCACGACATCTATCACCGGCAGGAAATCTTGCGCGCCGGCCGCGTCCCGATCGAGCTGATCTCGCGCAATGAGGCGTTCCTGCCGATGATGATGGGCATGGACCCGCCGGGCGGCGTCTATACCCATATCAGCGGCACCGACATCGTGCGCACCGGGGCGAACGAATTCTATGTGCTCGAGGACAATGCGCGCACCCCGTCGGGTGTGTCCTATATGCTCGAGAATCGCGAGACGATGCTCCAGATGTTTCCCGAGCTGTTCGCGAAGGTGCCGGTGCGCGAGGTCAGCGACTATCCGATCAACCTCTTGCGCTCGCTTGCCGCCTGCGCCCCGCCGATGTGCGGGGGGACGCCGACGGTCGCGGTCTTGACCCCCGGCATCCACAACAGCGCCTATTTCGAACACAGCTTCCTGGCCGACCAGATGGGCGCCGAGCTGGTCGAGGGGCATGATCTGCGCGTCGTCGGCGGCCGCGTCGCGATGCGGACGACGCAGGGCTATAAGGCGATCGACGTCCTCTATCGCCGCGTCGACGACGACTTCCTCGACCCGTTGAATTTCCGGCCCGACTCGGTGCTCGGGGTGCCGGGGATCTGGGACGTCTATCGCGCCGGCGGCATCACCATCGCCAATGCGCCGGGCACCGGCATCGCCGACGATAAGGCGCTCTATTCCTACATGCCCGACATCATCGAATTCTACACCGGCGAGCGCGCGCTGCTGCCCAATGTGCCGACCTGGCGCTGCAGCGAGCCCGAGCATCTGCGCGAGGTGCTCGACAAATTGCCCGAGCTGGTGGTCAAGGAAGTCCATGGATCGGGCGGTTACGGCATGCTCGTCGGCCCCGCCGCGAGCAAGAAAGAGATCGCCGCCTTTCGTGCCAAGCTGGAGGCGAACCCGCGCAACTATATCGCGCAGCCGACGCTGTCGCTGTCGACGGTCCCGATCTTCACCAAGAGCGGGCTCGCGCCGCGCCACGTCGACCTGCGCCCCTTCGTCCTGATGTCGCCTCAAGGCATCACCATCACCCCCGGCGGGCTGACCCGCGTCGCGATGACCAAAGGATCGCTGGTGGTGAATTCGAGCCAGGGCGGTGGGACCAAGGACACCTGGGTGCTGGAAGACTGATGCTAGGCAAAACCGCAGGCAGCCTCTTCTGGATGGCACGCTACCTCGAACGCAGCGAGAATAATGCGCGGCTGATCGACGCGGGGTTCCGCATCGCGCTGACCCGGTCGAGCACCGCCAAGGCCGAATGGAAATCGATCCTGATCACCGCGGGATCGAACCAGGCCTATGCCGCAACGGGGCAGGAATATAGCTCGGCGAAGGTCGTCGATTTCATGCTCCGCGATCCGCACAATCCGTCGAGCATCATTTCGGTCGTCAAGCAGGCGCGCGACAATGCGCGAACCGCGCGTACCTATCTCACCCGCGAGGTGTGGGAGGCGGTCAACACCAGCTGGATGACGCTGGGCGCGCTGCTCAAGCGGCAGGTGCGCGACGATGATCTGCCGGACGTGCTGTCGGCGATCCGCCAGCAGAGCGCGCAGGTGCGCGGCGCCTGGACCGGCACGATGTTGCGAAACGACGGCTATAATTTCGCGCGCCTCGGCACCTTCCTCGAACGCGCCGACAACACCGCGCGCATCCTCGACGTCAAATATTACCTCCTGCTGCCGTCGGTCGCGCACATCGGCAGCTCGATCGACAATGTGCAGTGGGAAACGATCCTGCGCTCGGTGTCGGCGCACCGCGCCTATCACTGGCTCTATGGGGCGGAGATCAGCGCGCTCAAGATCGCCGAATTCCTGATCCTCTATAAACAGATGCCGCGCAGCCTCGCCTTCTGTGCGCAGAAGATGCAGGACAATATCGGCTGGTTGCAACGCGGCTATGGCGAGGAGACCGAGGCGGGACGGATGGCCGACGCGCTGCTCCACAAAAAACTCGCGGGTCCGATCCAGGCGATCTTCGACGGCGGCCTGCACGAATATATCACCGACTTCCTCCGCGCCAATGCCGCGCTCGCGCAGCAGATCGAGCGCGACTATCGCTTTGTGGTTTAGGGTTTTTTATGCGCCTGCGCGTCGAACACACCACCCGTTATGAATATGATGGCCCCGTCAGCTATGCCTTGCAGCAGCTGAAACTGACGCCGAAGGAGCGGCCGGGGCAGCAGTTGATCCACCATTGGGCGATCGAGATCGCGGGCGGCACCAACCAGCTTCATTACACCGACCATCACGGCAACGGCGTCGATCTGGTCGCGGTCGATGCCGGCGCGCGCGAGCTTGTCATCCACTGCGTCGGCGAGGTCGAGCTGATCACCTGGGACGGGGTGATCGGGGTCCATCGCGGTGCGATGCCGCTGTGGACCTTCCTGCGCCCGACCCCGCTGACCCGCGCCGGGCGCCATGTCCGCGCGCTGACGGCCGAACTGCGGCGCGATTTCGGATCGGACATCGAGCGCGCGCACGCCTTGTCGGCGCTGATCCTGGAAAAACTGCCGTACAGCATCGGGGTCACCGGCGCCGACACCACCGCCGAACAGGCGCTCGGCGGCGCTGGCGGGGTGTGCCAGGACCACGCCCATATCTTCATCGCGGCGATGCGCCACCTTGGGCATCCGGCGCGTTATGTGTCGGGCTATCTGATGATGAACGACCGCACGCACCAGGATGCGACCCACGGATGGGCCGAGGCGCATTTCGACGCGATCGGCTGGGTCGGCTTCGACGTGTCGAACGGCCATTCGCCCGATCAGCGCTATATCCGCGTCGCCACCGGTCTCGATTATCACGACGCCGCCCCGGTTCGCGGCATGCGCTATGGTGCAGCGCAAGAAAATATGGTTGTCCAATTGCAGGTGCAGCAATAAGCGATAGCCTGAGCAGGATTGGGGGACCGAAAATTATATGACCTATTGCGTCGGCATGCGTTTGAACAAGGGGCTGGTGTTCATGTCGGACACCCGCACGAACGCGGGCGTCGACGACATCGCGCAGGTCCGCAAGATGCGCAGCTGGCACCTGCCCGGCGAGCGCGTCATCACCTTGATGTCGGCGGGGAATCTCGCGACGACGCAGGCGGTGGTCAGCCTGCTCGACGAACGCACCAAGGCGCCCGAGGAACGGCATCCGTCGATCCTCGCCGCGCCGTCGATGTTCGCGGTCGCGACGATCGTCGGCGAAACGCTGCGCCAGATCGTCACCCGCCACAATCCCGCCGGGCCCGCCGCCGAATCGCTGTTTCGCGCCTCGCTGATCGTCGGCGGCCAGATCAAGGGGTCCGAACCGCGGCTGTTCCTGATCTATCCCGAAGGCAATTTCATCGAGGCGGGCGAGGACAATCCCTTCTTCCAGATCGGCGAGACGAAATATGGCCGCCCGATCATCGTGCGTTCCTATGATCCCGCGATGTCGTTCGAGGATGCGGTGAAGCTGCTGTGCGTCTCGTTCGATTCGACGATCCGCGCCAATGCCGGGGTCGACCTGCCGATCGACCTCAAGATCCACGAACGCGACGATTATGTCGGGGTCCACGAGCGCCGCTTCGAGCGCAACGACGCCTATTTCCAGAGCGTCGCCGACGGCTGGGCCGAGGCGCTGGGCATCGCGCTGGCGGAATTGCCGGATTTTCATTTTTAGCGGCGGGCTAACGGTGAGCGTTTGGTCGCCATCAGACGTTTCGGATATTGGCTCACCTTCAGATATGATTAGTTGGCGTCAAGGATGGATCAGCGCGATGTTGTTGGCTTTGCTGACGATCATCGCTCTCGTCATTTTTCAGATTGCGCGAGCAGGCAACCAGAACCCATCCTATGTCATAAAAACGACCGAGCAGACGCATTGGGTGCTGCCGGAGAATATGGAAAATATTCCGCGTTTCGATCCGGTCAAAAGACAATGGACTGTGGGGCATCGGGAAATAGCCGATCTCTCAAAGCATATGGTCGATAATTGGGAAGGGCCGGATGCATTTGTGAGAACATATTTCGTTTTCACGATGGATACGCAAGCTGACTCGAATGGCGTGAGGGAGGCGCTCGCCGATTTGACGAGGCGAGGAATATGTCATGCCGGCATAGTCGATTTTCCGCCGCGAGACCTTTCGCCCGACCATATGGCGGTCGTGTTTCAGATCGTTGAAGTACAAGATGAAAACGGCGATTCTCAACGCTGTCGTCAGCGAACGCCGCCGCCTGTCCGATAGGCGGGTTGTTCCACTAATAATGGGTGATATCGGCTTTCGAAGGGGACCGTTCTATCGTTCTATCGCGCCAGCGGCACCACCCGGAACTTCGGCCGGTCGCCGTGCATTTCGGCGTGGATCATCGCATATTCGGGCACCGGCATCCATGTCGCGCTGTTCGACGACAGCGGCTCGGACGCGACGATGATTGCGCGCGGCTCCTCTTCGCCGCCGACCATCTGCCACTCGCCGTCGTGGAGGCCGTAGTCGCGGCCGGTGGTGAACCACATCGACAGGAAATTCATGTTCGCCTCGTGCACCTGGTCGGGCGACCCGGTGCGGTAATGGCCGAAGTCGAAACAGTGACGCAGCCCGAGGATCTGGCGCCCGGTGGTCAGGAACAGGTTGCAGCTCGACGAAATGGCGATGCCATGGTGGCGCCGCGCGCGTTCGAGGATATCGACGGTCGCCTGAACCGCCGCGATCAGCGTGTCGCCCTCGGGCTCGACGCGCCAGTCGGGAAGCTGCGAGAGCAAGAGCGCATAGACCCATTCGCTGTCGGTCGATCCCGAAATCTGCGCGAGCAGTTCGGGGGCGATGTCCGCCATCAGCACCCCCTTCATCTCGCCGATGCGATAGATGTCGCCATTATGCGCCATCGCGACCGCGGCGCCGGGGAAGTGGAAGGGGTGGGTGTTCTGCTCGCTGACCTTGACCGTCGTGGAGTAAGCGACGCCGCGGACATGCGCGATGACGCATTCGGCGCGCGTCTTGATCGCCAGCGATTTGAGGTTGCCGTCGAACACCGGCAGCGACGACGAGCGATATCGGTGCGGCTCGTGCGGGGCGTGCGACGCGGCGTCCCACGCCATCATCCCGAACCCCGCGAGGTTCAGCATGTGCAGCATCTTGGGCATATAGGCCTGATTGACGAGGCTGGAGTCGGGTTTGAACAGCAGGTCGTCGAGCGTGACCCGCTCGCCCAGATACATCATGGCCCGGCACATCGGCTATCCCCTTGCCCCACCGGGAGGGATGCTACACGAGGGCAGAGGACCTGGCGAGAGGGCCTCGTTCAGGCCAGCACCCCCGGATAGAGCGTCCGTTTCACCTCGACCGGGTCGAGCGTATAATGATGCGCGACGGCGTCGGCGATCATGCTTTCGAGGCTGTGCGTCGGTTTGAGGTCGCGCCCGTCGAGCAGCGCCGCCGTGCCCAGCCCGGGCCAGTCGGCCGCGACCGTACCGCCCTTCGCCAGCCGGCCGCCGAAGAGCAAAGCCGCCGATCCGGTGCCATGGTCGGTGCCGCCGCTGCCGTTAATCGCGACGGTGCGGCCGAATTCGGTCGCGACAATGACCAGCGTGTCCTTCCACGCCGGCCCCAGCCCCGCTTTCAGCGCGCCGGCCAGCTGATCGAGTCCGCGCAATTGCGCCGTGATGCGGCTGCGCTGGGCGCTGTGCGTGTCCCAGGCACCGGTTTCGACCATCATCACCCGCGCGCCGTCGGCGGGCAGCATCAGCGAGGCGGCGAGCCGGCCGAGGTCGGCGCCGTTGCGGCCGTTGTTGCCGCCGATCTCGCCCGCCAACTCCTGCGTGCGGATCGCGCTTTCCCACAAGGGGTGCAGCAGCGCGTCCTTTTCGTAGAGCGCCGACAGCCGCGCGATCAGGTCGGCATTGGCCTGCGGCAGGCGGCTGGGGACGTAGGTGGCGACGGGCAGGGCGCCGCGCAGGGCGAGCGGGACGGACGGGGCCACCGCGAGCGCGCTGCGCCCGTCCGCCGGCAGCAGCGACAGCATCCGATTCATCCAGCCGTCCGCGCGGCCATAGGGGCGCGTGCCGCCGCTTTCGAGCATATTCTGTCCGTCGAAATGCGACCGGTCGCGATAGACGGTCGCGACCGCATGCGCGACATGCGCCTCGCGCGCCGCGAACAGCGCGGCGGCGCTTTCGAGCGCGGGATGCAGCGTGAACAGGCCGTCGAGTCGCGCGCCGGTCGCGGCTTCCTCGACCAGCGCGGCGCGGACCCCGGCGAAGGCCGGGTCGCCGGTCGGCGCCGCGATCGCCAGCCCGTCGGCGGCGCCGCGCTGGATGACGAAGATCAGCCGCCGGTCGGTGGGCGCGGCGGCGAACGCCATTGCCGGGAAGACGGCGGCGCCGATGCCGGCGGCGATGACGGTGCGGCGGGTCAGGATCATCGTCTATCTCCGCAAGAAGGCAGGGCTGGCGAAGAGCATCGCGAGACCCTGTGCCGGGCTGTCGGCGCCTGCGATCGCTTCGGCCAGATCGGCGGTGAGCGCGTCGCCGAGGATTTGCGGCGCGAGCGTGCGCGCGTCGACACGATCGCCGATCCGGGCCGTGATGCGGCTGGCGAGATCGACGCGCTGCATCAGCCCGCCCGATCCGGCCCATGTCGCGACGGTATCGCCAAAGCCGGCGGGCGATTCGGGTCGCCATATCTGCTGGCCGAGCTGGCCGAGGAGGTCCGGGACATTCTGGCGCTCGCCGAACATCGGCACGGGCAGTCCGCGGGCCATCGACACCGCCCAGTCCCACGGCGACTTGAACATCGCAGGGCCGCCCTGCCAGGGTTCGGGCGAAGCGATGAGGGTGCGGTAGAGCGACGGGAGATCGCCGCCGCTGCGCAGGAAGTCGGCGGCGAGGCGGTCGACCAAAGGCGGTGGCGGGTCGTCGGCGGTGAAATGGCGCGCGAGCCTGGTCGCGATGTGGCGCGCGGTCGCGGGATGCGCCGCGAGGTCGCGCAGCACCGCTTCGGCCTGTTGCGGGCCGGTGTCGGGGTAGCGCCTGCCGAGGATCACCTGGTCGCCGGGCTGGTGACGCTCGGCGATATAGATGCTGTCGCCGGGCTGCGAGCCGTCGGGGACCAGCTGGCGCAGCGCACCGCGACCGAGGCCGGCGACCGACAGGCCGGTGAGCGCGCGGGCGAAAGCGGTGACGTCGGCCTGCGTATAGCCGCTGCGTACGCCGAGCGTGTGGAGTTCGAGGATTTCGCGTGCGAGATTTTCGTTGAGCCCCGGCCGGCCGCGCGGACGGCTCTGGCGGACGGCGAAGGGGCTGTCGGGCCCGACGCTGAGCACCTGGTCCAGGTAGAGCTGCATCGCGGGATGGCGGATCGCGGCGATCAGCAGGTCCGAAAAGCGGCCCATGATGTGCGGGCGGATCGCGCTGAACTCATAATTACCCGCCAGGCCTGACACGAACTGCTTTTCGGTCGAGACGGCGAAATGATTGGCCCAGAAATGGACGAGGCGTTCGGCGAAGGGGGTCGGTGAGACGACGGCGGCGGCGAAGCGCGCGGCTGCGGCGTCGATGTAGAAGAGGCGGATCGCCTCGCGTGCCTCGCGCCGGGCGGCGGGCTCCCTGCCGCGCTCGTCGGCGGTGGTCGCCGCGCCGGTCTTGCCCGCCATCGCGTCGCCCTGCTCGCGAAAGAGGATGTAGGTCTCGGCGATCTCGCGGGGACCGGGGAGTGCCGCGATGGCTTGCGGCGACGGCTCGAAGGCGCCCAATTGCCGCTCCAGCGCCGCCTGTGCCGCGCGCGCCGAGGTCGACGCCGCGTCATCGGGATGGTGGCCGAGCCCGAAGCGGTTGGCGGCAAGATAGTCGATCGCCATGCGGCACCTTTCCAGCCCCTCTTGCCCCGTCTATAATCGCGGCAAGATGTCGCAAAGCTGTACCGGCCGAGCGGCGTGCGACACGGTTCGTCTCAGCTCAGGGGCTTGTCGTAGATCTGGTACACGCGGTTGACCTTGGCCTCGATCGCCCCGGCGACCGCATTCATGCCCTGATTGTCGTCGAGCACCCAGCCGATGTCGCCAAATTGCGTGCCGTAGTCGCGCACCGCGTCGCGGCGGATGAATTCGATCATCATGAAGGCGAGGGTGCTCGCCATGCGGCTGTTCTGCAATTTCGTGGCGACGCCCATCAGCGGCACGCGCAGCGTGCGGCTCTTGGGCTTGCGCAGCCACCAGAGCAGCCGCGCCCAGTTGAAGGGCCATAGCGAACCCTCCATGTCGATCAGCAACTCGTTGATATTGGGCAGCACGATCATGAAGGCGACGGGTTCGCCGTCGAGTTCGGCGACGCGGATCAGATCCTCGAAGACGATGTCTTTGAGCTTTTTGCCAATGAAGGCGATCTCGCTGTCGGTGAGCGGGACGAAGCCCCAATTGTCCGACCAGGCGTCGTTGAGCAGCCCCATGATGAGCTTCGCCTCGGCGTCGAACCTTTTCTTGTTCACCTTGCGGATGCGGATGCGTTCGTTCTTTTCGCCCGCCGCGACGATGCGGTTGACCAGCGGCGGAAAGCCGTCGTCGACGCGCACGCCATAGTTGAGCAATTGCTTGACCGGGTTGTAGCCCGCGCCCTCGATCCAGCCGCGATAGAGCGGGCTGTTGTGGCCCATCATGATAGTGGGGATGTCGTCGAAGCCCTCGATCAGCAGTCCGGGTTCGTCCCAGATCGAAATCGACAGCGGGCCGAGCGATCGTGTCATGCCCTGGCCGCGCAGCCAGTCCTCGGCGGTGACAAGCAGCGCGCGCGCCACCTCTTCATCCTCGGCCTCGAGCAGGCCCCAGTTGCCGGTGCCCGGACCCATGCCCTGTTCGGCGGGCTGTTCGAGCGCGAGCGTATCGATATGCGCCGAGATGCGCCCGACGGTCCGGCCGTCGCGGCGCGCGGTGAAGAATTGCGCCTTGCCATGTTCGTACCAGGGGTTCTTGCCTGGGGTCAGCAGGTCGAAAACCTCGCCCTTCAGCGGCGGCACCCACGCCGGATCGCCGCGATTGAGCCGATAGGCGAGCTCGACGAATTCGCGCGTGTCGGCCTTGGTCTTGACAGGGTGGATGGTGACGGGGCCCTGATGATGTGCGGCCATGGCTGGTTTCCTGAGCGATGTGTCCTATATCTGTGGCGAGGCATTAGGGCATAGCTGTGGCGCTGGCGACCCGCATTCGGCCATTTTGCTGCCACGAAATTCTGGTTTGTGAACGCTTATGACGACGATCAATCCCCCCGCCGATCGGCTCGCGACTCCCTTCGTGTCCGGTGCGGCAAAGATCCCCAAGTCCGCCATTGCCGACGACAAGGCGATGCTGCGCGCGGCGTCCGAACTGACGCGCGATTTGGTGAACCCCGGCGCACGCATCTATTGGACCGATTTCCTCGTCTCGACCCTGCTCGGCTATGCCGGCGTTGTGGGGGCGATCCTGTCGCCGTCGATCGGCTGGGCGATCGTGTCGGCGGTGATCGCGGTGATCGCGCTCTATCGCGCGGGCAGCTTCATTCACGAACTCACGCATATCCGCAAGAATGCGCTGCCGGGCTTTCGCCTAGCATGGAATGCGCTGGTCGGCGTGCCGATGCTGATCCCGTCCTTCCTGTATGAAGGCATCCACAGCCTGCACCACAACCGCACCAAATATGGCACGGTCGAGGATCCCGAATATCTGCCGCTCGCGCTGATGAAGCCGTGGACGGTGCCCTTGTTCGTGGTCGTCGCGGCGTTCGCGCCGATCGCGCTGCTGTTCCGTTTCGCGGTGCTGACCCCGCTGTCCTTCCTGATCCCGCCGCTGCGCAAGCCGGTGATGGAACGCTATTCGGGCCTCATCATCAACCCGCTGTTCCGTCGCCGCCCGCCCGAGGGCGAGTTCCGCCGCCAATGGGCGTGGCAGGAGGGCGGCGCCTGGGCCTGGTCGACCTTGCTGATCGCCGCGGGTGTGCTCGGCTGGATCCCGCTGCGCGCGCTGCTCATCTTCGGCGCGATCGCGTCCACGACCCTGGTGTTCAACCAGATCCGTACTTTGGTCGCGCATCTGTGGGAAAATGACGGCGGCGAACTGACCGTCACCGCGCAGTTCCTCGACAGCGTCAACGTGCCGCCGCCGGGGCTGCTGCCCGAACTCTGGGCGCCGGTGGGACTGCGTTACCATGCGCTGCACCATCTGCTGCCGGGCGTGCCTTATCATGCGCTGGCCGAGGCGCACCGCCGCCTGAAGGACGCGCTGCCCGCGGATTCGCAATATCATGGCGCCAATTACGACGGGCTGCCGGGGTTGGTGGCGCGGCTGGTGCAGGGTTCGGCGCGGGGCGGGGCTGCTGCCTGAGACAGATCACGTTTCCGATGTGGAATGGGGCTTCTAGGGCAGTCTCATGACCAGCGACCGGATTGTTTCGATTCCCCTGTCGCTCGCCAGAACTTCATGAGGGGTCTTCCCATCGAGGGCGGCTATCGGCGTCGCCAACCAGCCGGTCCCTCTGTTTCCCATTATCGCATCAACGACACTTGGAATCAGATCATCGGCGGCGCCGACCGCATGCGCAAATTTACTCCATGCATCGTTCCCGGGATATTCAGCAGCCAGCGCATTGATAGACATGGCGACCTTGGTCCTATTCCTCGGTTCGTATGAGGATCATCTCGCCGATCAGCGCGAACAATATGAACGGCCCCCACGCGGCCAGAAACGGCGTGTAGGCGCCGAGGTCGCCCATCGCGAGGGCGAAATTGTCGGCGACGAAATAGGCGAAGCCCAATGCCATGCCGAGGATGGCGCGCACGAAAAGCTTGCCCGAGCGCGCGAGGCCGAAGGCCGCGACGGCGCCGAGCAGCGGCATCAGGATCGCCGACAGCGGCCCCGAAATCTTGTGCCACAGCACGCCTTTCAGCGCATCGACCGGGCGGCCCGCGGCCTCAAGGTCGGCGATCGCGCTCTTGAGCTGGAGGAAGGGCATCTGGTCGCCCTTGACCTGCGCCAGCGTGAACTGGTCGGGGGCGACGCCCTTGGCCGCGACGATCGTGCCGAGCGGCTGGATCGTGCCCGAGCGGCGCACGAAGCGCTTGGCATTGGTGAGTTCCCAGCCGCCATCGACCGCGCGCGCGCTGTCCGCCGACAGGATCGACGACAGCACCCCGCCGGTGCGTTCGTAGATGGTGACCTTGTTCAATATGACCACCGGACCGCCGGTCTGCACCGTGCCCGCGTTGATCAGGTCGTTGCCGGCGCGCACCCAGATGTTGCTGCGCACGCCATTGTCGATCGGCACCTTTGCATATTGAACCTTTTGCCAGGCGGCGAGTGCCCCGGTCGAACGCGCGACGATGCGTTCGTTAAAGGCGAAGCTGATCCCGGCGACGAGGAAGGCGGCGAGGAACAGCGGCGCGAGCACCTGATGCGCCGACATGCCGGCACCCTTCATCGCGATGACCTCGCTGTTCTGGTTCAGCGTCGCGAGGGTCAGGATCGTGCCGAGCAGCACCGAAAAGGGCAGGAAGGTCTCGATGATCTGCGGAATACGCATGCCGACATAACGCCAGACCTCGGCATCGCCATTGCCCGCGACCGCCAGGATCTTGCCGCTTTCGCCGAGCAGGTCGAGCGTTTGCAGGATCAGCACCAGCGCGAACAGGATCGCGAAGGTGCGGACGAGGAACAGGCGCCCGACGTAAAGCGCCATGGTGCGCGAGGGGAAGAAGGAGAGCTGGTGCATCAGTCGGCCGCCGACACCGCGCGCGGCTTGCGCTGGAACAGCGTGATCAGCCCGCGGATGCGCTGGCCGGCCTTGGCGGCGACGCGTTCGAGCGCGCCGATCGGCTGGCCGCCGGGCACATGTGCGACGGTATAATACATCCAGATCGCGAGGCCCGCGAAGAGCAGGAAGGGCACCCATAGCGCGATCAGCGGATCGACGGTGCCGCGCGCGCCCATATCCTCGGCATATTCGTTGATCTTGTGCTGGGTCACCAGCAGCACGATCGACAGGAAGATGCCGAGCGAGGAGGTCGATCGTTTCGGCGGGATGGCGAGCGCGATCGCGATCAGCGGAATCAGGAACATCGACACCACCTCGACGATGCGAAAATGGAAATTCGCGCGCGATTCGAGGCGAGTCTTCAACGGTTCGCGCTGATCCTTGCCGGCGACGAAGAGTTCGGGGATCGTCTTTTCGCGGTCGGCGCCGCCGCGGGTGCGAAAGGCGTCGATCTTGGGCAGCGGGATCGGCAGGTCATGATTGTCGAAGGTCAGGACGCGCGGCACCGCGAATTTGGGCGATTCATGGATCAGCACGCCCCGGGTCAGCCGCAGGATGATCGTGTCGGGATCGTCGGTGGCGAGGAACTGGCCCTGCGCCGCGGTCGCCGACACGCTTTGCCCGTCTTTCTGCTCGCCGCGCACGAAGATGCCGCGCAGGCTGCGGCCTTCGTTCGAGCTTTCCTCGATCCGCAGCGTCATGCGTTCGCCCAGCTTATTGAACTCGCCGACCTTGATCGACGCGCCGAGCGCGCCCGAACGCAGTTCGAACTGCAGCCCTTCATAGGCGTAGCGGGCGAGCGGCTGGATGAAACCGACGATCGCGAGGTTGAGCAGCGCCAGCGCCAGCGCAAAGGCATAGGGCACGCGCATCAGCCGCCCGAAACTCATGCCGACGCCCTTCAGCACATCGAGTTCGCTCGACGTCGCGAGGCGACGAAAAGCCAGCAAAATGCCGAGCATCAGCCCGATCGGAATGCCGAGCGACAGATATTCTGGGATCAGATTGGCGAGCATGCGCCAGACGACGCTGACCGGGCCGCCTTCGTTCGCGACGAAGTCGAACAGCCGCAGCATCTTTTCCAGCACGAGCAGCATCGCGGACAAAACCAGCGTGCCGAGCATGGGGAAGAAGATGAGCCGCGCGATGTAGCGGTCGATGGCGGGCAATCTATTCAAGCTTTCGTCGCCCCATCACCATGATTTGGCCGCAAATGATTCCGATATGCCGATTCAAGGGCGACAGGGACCCGTGCCGGCTTTGGCTGGCATGGCTATAGCCACTGGGAGCTAATGCGTCATGTCGAAATTTGTATCGACGTCACTCTGCATCATTCTGCTGGCGGTCACGGGACCGGCACATGCAGAGGGGCAGGTCCTGTCGAACGACCTGTCGAAATGCCGGAGCGGTCCGTCCACCCTCGTCCAGATCAGCGGCCTCAAGGCCGGAACGGGCCGGGTGCGCGTCCAGGCCTATCGCGCCACATCGGCCGACTGGCTGGCCAAGGGCCGCTGGATCAACCGGATCGAGGTGCCCGTGCGCGCCGCGTCGATGACCGTGTGCGTGCCGCTGCCGGCCGCCGGCAGCTATGGCATCGCGGTGCGCCACGACGTTAATGGCAACGGCAAGACCGACCTGTCATCGGACGGCGGCGGCATGTCGAACAACCCGAGCATCAACATCTTCAACCTCGGCAAGCCGAGCTACAAGAAGACGGCGTTCGCGGTGGGCGATGCGCCAAAGACGATCTCGATCACCATGAAATATATGTAAGGAACTATGGCCAGCGTCGCGCTCCTTTCCAATCCACGCTCGACCGGCAACCGTGCTCTGTTGCCGCGGGTGCGGGAAATCTGCGCGGCGCATCCCGACATATTCCATTATGAGGTCGAGGACGTCGACCAGATCGGCGAGGCGATCCGCACCATCGCGATGGTGTCCCCGCGCATCATCGTCGTCAACGGCGGCGACGGCACGGTCCAGGCGGCGCTGACCGAACTCTATTCGGGCGATTATTTCGGCGGTTCGCCGCCGCCGGTCGCGGTGCTGCCCAACGGCAAGACCAATTTGATCGCGCTCGACCTGGGCGCCGAGGGCGATCCGCTGAAGGCGCTCGAACGCGTGATCGAACTGGTCGAGACCGGCCGGATCGAGGATCATGTGATCCAGCGCCAGCTGATCTCGCTCGACAGCGGCGGCGAAGCGCGGCCGGTGCTCGGCATGTTCCTCGGCGGCGCCTATCTCGCCGATGTGATGCTCTATTGCCGCAACCGCATCTATCCGCTCGGCCTGCCCAACGGGCTGTCGCACGTTCTGGCAGCGGTCCTCGGCCTGTTCGCGATGCTGCTGGGAATAGGCGGCGGGCGGCTGCCGCCCAAGCCGCAGCCGATGATCGTATCGTTGATCCGCCAGGGCGAACTGCACGGCAAATTCTCGCTGTTGATCGTCACCACGCTCGAAAAACTGCTGCTCAGCATCCGCACCAACGACAGTCCGGGCCCGCGCGGCCAGATGAAGCTGCTCGCGGTCGAGCGCGGCGCCGGCGCGCTGTTCCGCATGCTCGGCGCGACCTTGCGCGGAACGCTCGGGCAAAATCCGCTCGAAGGCGTGCATTTCCAGCAGGGCGACGAAATCCGGATCGAGGGCGAGCGGTCGAACGTCATCCTCGACGGCGAGATTTTTATCGCCAAGTCGGGGCGCCCGATCGTCCTGACCTCGACCCAGCCGGTTCCCTTCCTGCGGCTCGCCGCCTGAGCCTCGTCATGCACGACAGCCTGACCGATCTGGTCCGCGCCGAACTCGCCACCCCCGTCGATCCGCGCGCGCGCGTGATGGCCGCGGCGATCGCGGCGCAATATCCCGGCTCGGCGCGCGCGGTGCTGTTTTACGGCAGCTGCCTGCGCGAAACCCAGCTCGACGGGCTGATGCTCGATTTCTACCTGATCGTGTCCGACTATGGCGACGCCTATGGCCGGCGCTGGATGGCGGCGGCGAACCGGCTGATCCCGCCGAACGTCTTTCCGTTCCAGCACGACGGGCTGATCGCCAAATATGCGGTGCTGAGCGAAGCCGACTTCCACCGCCTGAACGGGTCCGAGACGCGCAACGTGTCGGTCTGGGCGCGCTTCGCCCAGCCGTCGCGGCTGGTGTGGGCGGTCGACGACACCGCGCGCGACCGCGCGATCGCCGCAGTGTCGCGCGCCGCGCCGACGTTGCTTGCCGCCGCCGGCGCGGTCGATGGCGAGCAACCGCTCGACTGGTGGCGCCGCGCCTTCGCGCTCACTTACTCGGCCGAGCTGCGCGCCGAACGCACCAGCCGGGCGCAGTCGGTGGTCGACGCGACCCCCGAACGCTATGCGCGCTTCAGCACCGCGGCGATGGCCGCGATCCCGGCGAATGCACGCGCCGGCGGCTGGATGCGTCGCCGCGCCGAAGGCAAGGCGCTCAGCATCGTCCGCCTCGCCAAGGCGAGCCTGACCTATGCCGGCGGGATCGATTATCTGGCGTGGAAGATCAACCGCCACGCGGGGACCAAGATCGAGATCAAGCCCTGGCAGCGGCGATGGCCGCTGGTCGCGGCGCTGACGCTGGTGCCGCGATTGATGCGGAGCGGGGCGATACGGTAACGGCCGCTAGCGGGCGTAGATCCTCCCTGCGGCGAAGCCGTGGGGAGCGGGGCCGCGGCGAAGCGGTGGTGGAGGGGCCGCGGCGCCGCACCGACGCCTGACGGCGTCGGCCCCTCCGTCAGCCCTACGGGCTGCCACCTCCCCATCGCTGCGCGACAGGGAGGATCGGCCAAGGTCCGCTTCCCACCCCCGACCAGCGACCCAACCTCAGCCGAATGCCGCGATCTTTTCCGTCGGCCGCGGTTCACTGCTCCGCCGGATCGCCTGATCGAGCTGGGTCAGGGTGAAGGGCTTGCGCAGCACGTCATGGTCGCCGAACGCGGCGACCTCGCTCGCGTCGCCGGCGAAGCCGGTCACGAACAGCACCGCGAGGTCGGGCCAGCGCTGTTTCAGCTCGGCGACCAGCTCGGGGCCGGTGAGGTCGGGCATCAGCACATCGGACAGGATCAGGTCGAAGCCGTGTTTTTCGACCAGCGTCGCGGCGTCGCGCGGATCGTTGCACGCGACCGCGCGGTGCCCCAGTTCCTCGACCGCCTCGACCGTCGCGGTGAGCACGCGCGGATCGTCCTCGACGACCAATATATGCAGCGCTTCGCTTGCGGCCTCGGTCGCGGCCACCGGCGATGCGACGATTTCGGTCGGCATGGCTTCGGGCCGCTTGATCACCGGCAGCAGCATCGCGACGCTGGTGCCTTCGCCCTCGGTCGACTGGATCTGCACCTCGCCGTCGGACTGGCGGCAGAAAGCGAAGACCTGGCTCATGCCGAGGCCGGTGCCCTGTCCCGCGGGCTTGGTGGTGTAGAAGGGGTCGAAGACGCGTTCGAGCACATCGGGCGACATGCCGCAGCCGGTATCGATTACCTGCACCGCGAGCGCTGCGGGTTCATCCTCGCCGTCGCCGAGCGTCCGGATCGTCAGCGAACCATGGCTCTCCATCGCATCGCGCGCATTGACCGCGAGGTTGAGCAGCGCATTTTCGAACTGCTGGCGGTCGAGCCACGCCGCGAGTCCCGGCGCCTGCAGGTCGAGCGTCAGCGCGATGCGGTCGCCGATCGTGCGTTCGATCAGTTCGGCAAAGGCGGCGATGCTGTCGTCGACCACCATCATCTCGGGCCGTGCGGGTTCCGACCGCGCGAAGGCGAGCAGGCGGCGGGTCAGGTCGGCGGCGCGGTTGGCGCCGTCGAGCGCATTGTGGATGTGTCGCTGCGCCTTGTCGGGCGCGTCGGCGAGCCAGCGCTGCGCGAGTTCGAGCCCGCCAACGACGACCGCCAGCATATTGTTGAAGTCGTGTGCGATGCCGCCGGTCAGCTGACCGACCGCCTCCATCTTCTGGGCTTGGCGCAGCTGGTCCTCGGCCACCGCGCGCTCGGTCATCTCGTTGCGCAGCGCGAGGTTCGCCTGAGCCAGCTCGGCGGTGCGGTCGGCGACTGCGGCTTCGAGCTGGGTTGCGCGGTCGGTCTCGGCGAATTGTTCCCGGCGCGCCAGTCGGCGATCGCCCTCGGCGCGGATCAGCGAAAAGGTTGCGGCGATGGCGATGATCGCGGCGGCGGCACCGAGCAGCGAAAATAGCAGGATCGCCTGGTTGAGGCTGTCGCGGTCCGAGGCGGCAAGGCGATTGCGCTCGGCGAGCAGGGTGCGCTCGTTCTGGATCAACTGGGTCAGCAAGCGGTCGATGCGGATCAGCGCGACGTCGTGGCCCGCGGCGTTATATTTCGAGATCGCCGCTATCGTCTGCCGGTAATTGGCGCTGAGCGCCGCGTCGCCGAGCTGCGCGCCGCGGCGGTCGAGTTCGGTCGTCAACTGCCCGACCAGTTCGGCCGCCTTGGGATTGTCGCGGACGTTGCGCCGAAGCAATGTCAGATATTGGCGCGCGAGGCCCCATTGCTGCTGATAGACGCGGCCATCCTCTTTCTGCAGCCCGACCGCGAAACGCCCGAGCGCCGCCTCCGACCGCGCGAGCGCGGCGTCGAGGCTTCGCGTTTGCGATATGACTTCGAGGCTGTGCGCCTGCCAGCCGAGCGAGCGGTCGTAATTGTCGTTGGCGCGGGTCACGAGCAGGACGAGCGCGACGACGACCCCGACGAGGATCGCGCCGACGCCGATCGTCAGCCAGAAGCGGAGACGCTCCCGCCGGCCATCGTTTTCGCTGTCATAATCCCGCTCGAACACGCGGCGCTTGTACCGGACAAGCGCCGCGTGGAAAAGCCGCGAACGGGTCGCCGGGCGTTCGCCCCGTCAACTCGCCCCGAAAATGAGTCCGCTGGTCGGCCAGCCCACTCGATTCAGCCGATAATGCCGACGCGTTTGCCCGCACGTTCGAAGCGGCCGAGGATTTCGCCGACCTGTTCGCTGCTATGCTCGGCGCAGAGCGAACAGCGCAGCAAGGTCATGCCCGCCGGGGTCGCGGGCGGACGCGCGAGATTGACGTAGAGCCCCTCTTCGAGCAGTGCTTCCCACATCATCGCGCCCTGTTCGAGGTCGGGCATGATGACCGCGATAATCGCCGACTGCGGCTCTTCGGTGCCGAGCGTGAAGCCGAGATCGCGCAGACCCTTGTGCAGCAGCTTCGAATTTTCCCACAGGTGGGCGCGCTTGTTCGACCCGTGCATCAGCTTGCGGATGCTCGTCGCCGCGGTCGCGACGACGCTCGGCGGCAGCGAGGCGGTGAACACATAAGGACGGCAGACGAGCCGCAGGATTTCGAACTTCGGGTGGTTCGAAACGCAGAAGCCGCCGACGGTGCCGACGCTCTTGCTGAACGTGCCGATGACGAAGTCGACGTCGTCGAGCACGCCCTGCGCCTCGGCGACGCCGCGGCCATGTTCGCCGATAAAGCCCATCGAATGCGCCTCGTCGACCAGCACCATCGCGCCGGCTTCCTTCGAGACGCGGATCATCTCTTTCAGCGGCGCGATGTCGCCGAGCATCGAATAGACGCCCTCGAGCACGACAAGCTTGCCTGCCTCGGGAGGCAGGCGCTTCAGGCGCTTTTCAAGCGCTTCGACGTCGTTGTGGCGGAACGCGACGATTTCGGCATTGCCCATCGCGCAGCCGTCATAGATCGACGCATGGCTGTCGATATCGAGGATGACATAGTCGCCCTTGCCGGCGATCGTCGAAATGATGCCGAGGTTCGCCTGATATCCGGTCGAGAACACCATGGCATGATCCATGGCGTAAAAGTCCTTGAGCGCCTCTTCGCACTCCTTGTGGCCCTGATAGGTGCCGTTGAGGACGCGGCTGCCGGTGGTGCCGCTGCCGAACTTGTCGAGCGCGTCCTTGCCCGCGGCGATGACGTCCTCGTCGAAGGTCATGCCCATATAATTATAGGTGCCGAGCAGGATCGTCTCGCGCCCGTTGCAGATCGCGACGGTCGGAGAGACGACTTTCTCCATCACCAGATTATACGGATCGGTGACGCCGGTCGCGAGCAGATCCTCGCGCTGCTGGATCAGCGGATCGAATTTCGAAAAAAGGTCGGTCATTTTTGGTCTTCCGTGTTCCCCGGCGAAAGCCGGGGTCCAGATGAGTGGCGCGATATCGCATGGGCCCCGGCTTGCGCCGGGGAACATACGGCAGTCAGCCCTGCAGCTTTTCGACCGCGGCGATCAACTGGCCGACGGTTTCGATCTCGGCCTGCATGTTCATGCTGATGATGATGTCGAAGGTGTCCTCGACCTCGGCGACGAAGTCCATCACCGTCAGGCTGTCCCATTCGAGGTCGCCGGCAAAGGTGGTGGCGTAGCTCAGCTCGACGCCCTTCTTGTTGAACGGTTCGATCAGGCCGTGGATCTGGTCGGTGAGGGCGGTGCTCATAGGGGTGCGTCCCGTAAAGAAAGAATGTTGCGCGCGGGCATGCCGCGCTGTCCCCTGCTTGGCAAGCGAATGCGGCGGGATTCGGGCAGCATCTTGCCCACGCCGGACGGACGTGCCATCGCTGCTGCGGGTCGCACCACACAGGCATGGCAGGGGCAAGCCGATGGACGACAAGGCCAGCGAGACCAGGAACCCGACCGGGGCGGCAGCGCCGCCGCCGGCGATCAGCTTTCCGCCGAACGCGGTCCATCTGGTGCGCACCAACCAGCAGATCACGCTGACGCTGTCGCAGATGGCCGATCAAAAGGCGTCGATCCTGATGGGGGCGACCTTCGTCGTCTTCACCCTCGCGATCGGGCAGGCGCGCGCCGGGGCGGGCGCGCTCGCGGTGCCGCTGGCGATCCTCGCGACCTTTTCCTTCCTGTCGGCGCTGCTCGCGATCTCGGCGGTGCTGCCGCGCGTGGGAAAGGCGCCGCCGATCGTCTATCGCGACGGCAAGGACCACAGCAATATCCTGTTCTTCGGGCGCTTTTCGCAGATGGAGGAGGATGAGTTTATCGACGCGGTGAAGACGCGGCTGCGCACCGAGGAAGATATTTACGAAACGATGCTGCGCGACACCTATCAGAACGGCATCGTGCTGGCGCGGCGCAAATATCGCTATCTGGCCTATGCCTATCGGCTGTTCGTTGTCGGGCTGACCGCGACCTTCATCGCCTTTGCGGTCGAAATGGCGATGCTGTGGAGCAAATGACGGCGTGAAGCATTAGGCCAAAGATGACCGACGTCTTCATCAGCTACAAGCGCGAGGAGCGGGCGCGCTGCGTCGCGATCTACAACGCGCTCGTCGACCTGAAACTATCGGTGTGGTTCGACGCGCATATCGAACCCGGTACCGATTTCGACCGCGAGATCGAGCGCGAGGTGCGCGGAGCCAGCGCGGTGCTCGTGCTCTGGTCCGAACGCGCCGCCGACAGCGACTGGATCCGCGCCGAGGCGCGGACCGGGCGGCAGACGAACCGGCTGGTCGCGATCCGGCTCGACGATTGCCTGCCGCCGCTCGAATTCGCGTCGGTGCAGGCGATCGACCTGTTCGACGCGCCCGACTTCCAGTCGGGTGAGGGCTGGCGGCAGATCGTGACGCGGATCGGACGGCTTGCCGGGCGGTCGGGACTTGGTGACTATGTTCGCTGCGAACAGGATGCCGACGCCGATCGCTGGCGCGGCTGGATCGCCGCCAACCCCGATGACCCGCTGGTCGACAAGGCGAAGCAGCGGCTGGCGCTGCTGATTCGGCCCGAGTCCGCCCTATCCCTGGCGCAAGCCACGGCGCCCGCAGCCGATATCGCGCCGCCGGCGACCTCCATCCCGACACCGGCACCAGCCGAATCCGCCGCCGTATCCCCGCTATCATGGATAGGTCGTCACGGCTGGACCGTCGCAATCGCCGTGCTGCTGTTGTTCGGTACGATCGCGCTTTTCGATCGTTTCACGACCAGCGACAAGGCACAGAATGCGGCAATCGACGGCGCGCTGTCCGAACGTCCGTCGCAAGGCGTGCCTGTGCCGAACAATCCCGCCGCCGCCCCGACCGCGACCGGGGTGGCGGGAAAGGACAAACCCGCGCGGTGCCCCGGAACCAATCCCTTTCGCATCGCCGCCTTGCCCGGGCGTACCGATCTGCAACCGCAATGGAAGCAGGCGGCCGACAGCGCCTGGCTCGCATGGCGGAATTGTCCGGGTCTGGTCGTTGTCGAGGGTCATGTGGAAAAGGGCGGTAACAGCCGCGACGCATCGAACATGGCCATTAAAATGGCGGAACAACTCGCGCTGAAGGGGATTCCGGAAGGAACATTGACCTGGACCGGCAAAGGCGCGGAGACACCGCTGCCAGGCCGCGACCCAGGCGATGCGGCGAACCGGCGCGTCGAAATCTATCTGATGGAGCCCTATCACCCCGGCCTGCGCTGATCGCTGAATGTGGCCAATATGCCACCATCGCCGACAATCTTGGGCCCGGCACCAACGCTCGATTGAAACCCCCTGCGGCCGCGCCTATTCGGGCCGGCTGTGTTGCAGACCGCCACCCCCCTGACCGCGGATGTTCCGTCGGGTCTTCGCACCGAATTTCGGGCGACACTGGCGCTCGCCTGGCCGCTGGCGGCGGCGAACCTGTTGCAGATGCTCGTCCATGCGATCGACGTGATCTTCGTGGCGCGGCTCGGCGACGCGGCGCTCGCCGCCTCGTCGCTCGGCGTTTCGATCTTCGGGTTGCTGTTGTGGACCGGCTCGGGACTGGTCGGGGCGTCGGCGCCGCTGATCGCCGCCGAACTCGGCCGCCGCAAACATGCGGTGCGCGAGGTGCGGCGCACGGTGCGCATGGCGCTGTGGCTCAGCGCGCTCGTTGCCACGGTCTTCATGGGGATATGTGCGGCGGGCGGGCCGATCATGATCGCGACAGGGCAGGGCGCCGACATGTCGACGCGCGCCGCCGGGTTCCTGCTCATCTTGATGTGGGGCATGTTCCCGATGATCGCGGCGAGCGTGCTTCGGATCTTCGTCTCGGCGCTCGGCCGGCCGACGATCGCGACCGCGATCACCTTTGGTGCGCTCGGGGTCAACGCGCTCGGCAACTGGATGCTGGTGTTCGGCAATCTCGGCATGCCCGCGCTCGGCCTTCATGGCTCGGCGATCTCCAGTGTGATCACCAGCACGCTGATGCTGCTCGCTTATGTCTTCATCATCCAGTCCGACCGGCGGCTGCGGCGCTATCACCTGTTCGGCAACTGGTGGCGCAGCGAATGGACGCGCTTTTTCGAAATGTTGCGCATCGGCGCGCCGATCGCACTGACCATCCTGGCGGAGGCGGGGCTGTTCACCGGCGCCGCTTTCCTGATGGGCCGCATCGGCGAGGCGCAGCTTGCCGGCCACACGATCGCGCTGCAGGTCGCGGCGCTGGCTTTCCAGATTCCCTTCGGCGTCGCGCAGGCGGCGACGATCCGTGTCGGCCTGGCCTATGGCGCGGGCGACCATCGCGGCATTTCCTATGCCGGTACCGCGGCGATGATACTCGGCATCGGCTTCATGGGCGTCACCGCGCTGACGATGTGGTTGTTCCCGTCGCTGGTGCTGTCGATCTATGTCGACGTCGATGCCGCGAAGAACGCCGCGCTCGTCGGCTTCGCGATGCAGTTCCTGGTCGTCGCCGCCGCTTTCCAGCTGTTCGACGGGGCGCAGGCGGTCGCGGCGGGCGCGCTGCGCGGATTGCAGGACACGCGCACCCCGATGATCATCGCGATCTGCGGTTACTGGATCGGCGGTTATGGCACCGCGATCTACCTCGGCTTCTGGACGCCATGGGCCGGAGTCGGGGTGTGGATCGGGTTGGCGGTCGGGCTGGTGCTCGTTGCCGGGCTGCTGCTGCTGCGGTGGCGGATGCGCGCCCGGCTCGGCCTGTTACCGGCCTGACGCAAAAACTTCGCAAGAATCTTGTGGGAGTCGCCTTGACGCCCATCTGACTCCCACCCATATGCCCGCCTGTTAGCACTCCCCCGTGGCGAGTGCTAAAGGACTATAGTTCGTATCATTTGGAGGGAGTCCCATGGCTCAATTTCGTCCGCTGCACGACCGCGTGCTTGTCCGCCGTATCGAAGCCGAAGAAAAGACGGCCGGCGGCATCATCATCCCCGACACCGCCAAGGAAAAGCCGCAGGAAGGCGAAGTCGTCTCGGTCGGCACCGGCACCCGCGCCGATGATGGCAAGGTGACCCCGCTCGACGTCAAGGCGGGCGACCGCATCCTGTTCGGCAAATGGTCGGGCACCGAAGTCAAGGTCGACGGCGAAGAGCTGCTGATCATGAAGGAATCGGACATTCTGGGCGTCATCGCCTGAACCGTCCCCGCGTCCCTTGCGGATGCGATTTCAGTGTAAAGTTGCGCGGTTTTCCGTGCATTTCAAAGGAACAAGCCCATGGCTGCTAAAGACGTCAAATTCTCGCGCGACGCGCGCGAACGCATCCTGCGCGGTGTCGACACCCTCGCCGACGCGGTGAAGGTCACCCTCGGTCCCAAGGGCCGCAACGTCGTGATCGACAAGAGCTTCGGCGCGCCCCGCATCACCAAGGACGGCGTCACCGTCGCCAAGGAAATCGAACTCAAGGACAAGTTCGAAAACATGGGCGCCCAGATGCTGCGCGAAGTCGCATCGAAGGCGAACGACAAGGCCGGCGACGGCACCACCACCGCGACCGTTCTCGCCCAGGCGATCGTGCGCGAAGGCATGAAGTCGGTTGCCGCCGGCATGAACCCGATGGACCTGAAGCGCGGCATCGACCTCGCGGTCACCAAGGTTGTCGAAACGATCAAGGCACAGTCGAAGCCCGTTTCGGGCACCGCTGAAATCGCCCAGGTCGGCATCATCTCGGCCAATGGCGACACCGAAGTCGGCGAGAAGATCGCCGAAGCGATGGAAAAGGTCGGCAAGGAAGGCGTGATCACCGTCGAGGAAGCCAAGGGCCTCGATTTCGAACTCGACGTCGTCGAAGGCATGCAGTTCGACCGCGGCTACCTGTCGCCCTACTTCATCACCAACCCGGAAAAGATGCTCGTCGAGCTGGCCGATCCGTACATCCTGATCTTCGAAAAGAAGCTCTCGAACCTGCAGGCGATGCTGCCGATCCTCGAAGCCGTGGTTCAGTCGGGTCGCCCGCTGCTGATCATCGCCGAAGACATCGAAGGCGAAGCGCTCGCGACGCTGGTGGTCAACCGCCTGCGCGGCGGCCTGAAGGTCGCGGCCGTCAAGGCACCGGGCTTCGGCGATCGCCGCAAGGCGATGCTGCAGGACATCGCGATCCTCACCGCCGGTGAAATGATCAGCGAAGACCTGGGCATCAAGCTCGAAACCGTCACGCTCGCCATGCTCGGCCAGGCCAAGCGCGTCACCATCGACAAGGACAACACCACCATCGTCGACGGTGCCGGTGAAGCCGCAACGATCAAGGGCCGCGTCGAACAGATTCGCGCGCAGATCGAAACGACGACCAGCGACTACGACAAGGAAAAGCTGCAGGAACGTCTGGCGAAGCTCGCCGGCGGTGTTGCGGTGATCAAGGTCGGCGGCGCTTCGGAAGTCGAAGTGAAGGAACGCAAGGATCGCGTCGACGACGCGCTGCATGCGACCCGCGCTGCGGTCGAAGAAGGCATCGTCCCCGGCGGCGGTACGGCGCTGCTGTACGCGACCAAGGCCCTCGAAGGCCTGTCGGGCATCAACGAAGACCAGACCCGCGGCATCGACATCATCCGTCGCGCGTTGCAGGCTCCGGTTCGCCAGATCGCCGAAAACGCGGGCTTCGACGGCGGTGTCGTCGCGGGCAAGCTGTTCGACCAGAAGGACACGAGCTTCGGCTTCAACGCCTCGACCGACGTCTATGAAGACTTGGTCAAGGCCGGTGTCATCGACCCGACCAAGGTCGTCCGCATCGCGCTTCAGGACGCTGCCTCGGTTGCCGGTCTGCTGATCACCACCGAAGCCGGCATCGCCGAAACGCCCGACGACAAGCCCGCCATGCCCATGGGCGGCGGCGGCATGGGCGGCATGGGCGGCATGGACTTCTAAAGTCCTTGTTTCACCCATCGCTCGGCGCAAGCTGACAGGAAGGGCCGGGGAGGAAACTCTCCGGCCCTTTCCTTTTGTCCCTCGCGCTTGCGGGACAAGCGAGGGAAGGGCATGGAGGCGGCATGACTCCCGCCACGCCCATCGACCGCCTCCGCGCCGCGCTGCTGGCCGATGAGGCGGCGCAGCTCCGGCTTGCTCCGCTTGCCGATACGGCGACCTTTCTCGACGCGATCACGGCTTATGCCGCCGAGCTCGGCCTGCCGATCGCCCGCGATGCCTTTGCCGCCGGCCTTGCCCGCGCCGCGACGCCGCAGATGGAGCAGGAACTGCCCGCGCTGCGGCTGGCCGAGGCGCCGCCGCGCCACTGGTTGCCGGTCGAACTCAAACCCTATCAGGGTGCGATCGTCATCGAATGGCTGCATTTCGCCGGCCTGCCGCTGACCGATCCCTTTTTCGAGGAAACATGGCGCAAGGTCCGGCTGCTGCCGTTCAACCGGCTGATGCGCACCGCGACCCCGCTGTCGGCGATCGAGCCTTTCGTCGAGGCGTCGCCGCCCGACGGGCTCGTCTTCCACATGTCGCGCTGCGGTTCGACGCTCGTCGGCCAGATGCTCGGCGCGGCGCCCGACCATATCGTCCTCGCCGAACCGCCGGTCCTCGACACGGTGATCCAGCTTGTCGGACTGGGGCAGGTGTCGCCCGCTGCGATCCGCGCGATGGCCGGCGCGCTGACCCGCGATCGCGGCGGCGATGCCCGGCATCGCTTCATCAAGCTCGACGCCTGGCACTCTCTCGTGCTGCCGCTGCTCCGCGGCATATGGCCCGACACGCCGTGGACCTTTCTCTACCGCGATCCCGTCGAGGTGCTGGTATCGCAGCAGCGCCGACCGGGGATGCATTGCCGGCCCGGCGTGCTGCCGCTCGAGGCCTATGGCGTCGATCCGGCGGAAGGCGCGGCGGCGGAGGATTATCCCGCGTGGATCCTCGGACGCATCTGCTCGGCCGCGGCGGACGCGGTCGACGGCGATTGCCTGCTGCTCAACTATGACCAGCTTCCCGCCGCCTTGACCGACGCGCTCCTGCCGCATTTCGGGGCCGCGCCCGATGCGGCCTCGCTCGACAAAATCGTCGCGGCGGGCGGGCGCTATTCGAAGGCGCCAGGTGAGGCCTTCACCGGCGATTCCGAGGCCAAGCAGCGCGAAGCTTCGCCCGCGCTGCGCGCCGCCGCAGCGCCGCTGCTCGCGACCTATGCGCGGCTCGAGGAACTGCGGCTCGCGGCCAAGACGCCGTCGGAGCCGGTGGCATGATCGCGTCGCGCGTGCTCCTGATCGCTGCGGCGGCGCTCGCGCTGCCCGCCGTCGCCACCCCGCCCGCGCCGGCCCCCGCGCCCGCCGTGGCCGAGCCCGCACTGCCGACGGTGCCGCGCTGCGGCTATCGCATCGTCGAGACCTATCCGCACGACAAGGACAGCTTCACCCAAGGGCTCTTCTGGCACGATGGCTATCTTTACGAAGGTACCGGCCAATATGGCCGCTCGCGCCTCGCGCGGCTCGACCTTGCGACGGGCAAGGCGCTCGCCGAAACGAAGCTGCCCGTCGACGAGTTCGGTGAGGGCATCACGCGCTGGCGCGACCAGATCATCGGCGTCACCTGGCAGGGCGGCGTTGGCCATCGCTGGCGGCTTCAGGACCTGAAACCGATCGGCGATTTCCGCTACAAGGGCGAGGGCTGGGGTGTCACGATGGTCGGCGACGATCTCGTTCTCAGCGATGGCACGCCCGACCTGCGCTTCTTTGATCCCGCGACAATGACCGAAAAGGGCAAGGTTACGGTGCGCTTCGCCGGCCGGCCGCTGGCGATGCTCAACGAACTCGAAACGATCAAGGGCGAAATCTGGGCCAATGTCTGGATGACCGACGCGATCGTGCGCATCGACCCCGCAACGGGAACCGTCAAATCATATGTCGACCTGACGGGATTGAGCGCGACCGCAGGCGCTGGCGATCCCGACGCGGTGCTCAACGGCATCGCGTGGGACGCGAACAAGAAGCGCTTGTTCGTCACCGGCAAATATTGGTCGAAGCTGTTCGAGATCGCGCTGACCGACTGCCGCTAGGGCGGCGTCAGCGCTTCCTCCATCCGCGCCGCCGCCGCATCATAGACCCGCGCCTTCAGACCGGCGGTAATCGCGGCGGGCGTCCGGTCGGGATGGCCGCCGGCGAAGGGCGGGGCGGGGTCATATTCGATCGCAAGCTGGATCGCCTGCGCGACGGCGTCGCCCTTGAGCCGCGCGATCAGCGTCAGCGCGAAGTCGAGGCCAGAGGTCACGCCGCCGCTGGTGACGACATGCCCATCCTCGACCACCCGCGCATTGACATATTCGGCGCCGACCAGCGGCAGCAGATGCGTATAGCCCCAATGCGTCGTCGCGCGCTTGCCCATGAGCAGCCCGGCGCGGCCGAGCAGGAAGGCGCCGGTGCACACGCTCGTCACCCATGCGGCGCTCGCCGCCTGCCGCGCGATGAAAGCGATCGTTGCCTGATCGCCCAAAGCGTCGACCACGCCGTGGCCGCCGGGAACGCAGAGAACGTCGGCTTGCGGCGCCGAGGCGAAATCATGCGTCGGCAGGATTGAAAAGCCACTGTCGGTGACGATCGGATCGAGGTTCGCCGCCGCACCGACGAGTGTGGCCCCGGGCATGCGGCTCAAGGCCTGAGCGGGCGCGGTGAAATCGAGTTGGGTGATGCTGGGGAACAGCAGGAAGACGATGGTGGTCGGCCGGATATCGGTCATGGGCGTGTCCTTGCGCTGGCGATGGATCACCCAGGCGCGCGGCTCGCAGGACCAATCGGTCCGTCCCGCTTCCCGATGGGACTCCATCTTCAGCGCCAGTCGCGGGACGCCTCCATTCTAGCGCCGCGGCGGCGCGGACGGAAGGCGGTTATTTCTTCGCCTGATCCCGATCGGCGGCGGTCGCGTCGGGGGGCGCCGTGCCATCGCGGCTTTCGAGCATCTCGGCGGCATCGTCGAGCGCCTTGGCTTCGCCGACGGTCACGCCGCCCGGGCCGGGTTCATTGTCGGTGCCGCCGCACCCGGTCATCAGCATCATCGCCGCGGCAACGGGGGCCAGCGTAGCGGTCCTGCGGTTCGGCATCGTTTCTCTCCCGCAAAAAAGGGCTCCATTCGCTTTGGAATGGAGCCCTCTTTTTAATGCACGCGTCAGCGCGCCAACGACTTACTTCTTGTCGTTGGCTTCGGCCTTGGCGGTTTCGTCCTTGATCTTGTCGCCAGCGGCGGCAGCGGCGTCGCCGGCGGCGTTCACGGTGCCTTCGACGGCGTTGCCGGCCTTGTCGGCGGCAGCGGCGGTCGCGTCGGCGGCATCGGCTGCACCGGCGGCAACGGCATCGCCGGCAGCGGCGGCGTCATCGGCGACTGCGGCGCCGGCTTCCGAGGTTTCTTCCTTCGCCTTTTCCGAGCAGGCGGTCAGGCTGAAAGCCGCAGCGGCGATCGACGCGATGATGAGTTTACGCATGGTAATTCCTTTCGAATGCCAAGGTGACCGGCATCCGGTCCCTGACGGCAAGGACTAACCCCCCGCCGCGCACTTGGCAACCGTAGAGCAGCGGTGCGGGGCGCTGGCCCTTGTTCCAAAACGGAAAAGGGCCGCCGGCTTGCACCGGCGACCCCTTATTCCTTCAGCCGAAAGGCTGGCGGAACGCTTACTTCTTGGCAGCGTCGACAGCAGCCTTGGCAGCGTCGGTCGCTTCGGTAGCGGCCTTGGCAGCTTCGCCGGCCTTGTCGGCAGCTTCACCAGCCTTGTCGGCGGCGCCGGTCGCGGCGTCGGCAGCTTCGCCAGCGGCAGCGGCGGTCGCGTCGGCGGCACCGGCAGCGGCGTCCATCGCACCGTCGGCAGCACCTTCGGTGGTGGCTTCGGTCGTCGCTTCGGGGGTTGCGGCTTCGTCAGCCTTCTTTTCGCCGCAAGCGGCGAGGCCCAGCGAGGCGGCGAGGACGAGCGACAGAGTGATCGACTTTTTCATATGGGAATACCCCTCTCGATTGAACTGATCGGTAGCATTCCGGAGACGGTCCATTCCGAACCCGGCGAGTTGCCAACCGCCCTTACCGCTACAATTTCGCAGAATCCGGTGCAACGGGCTTTTTGCGTGGTCTGGCGCAAATGAGACGAGGCGGTCGTTCATCTTTGGGAAAGGCGCCGGAAATGCGGCGCCGCGCTCGGTTGACTGGATATAAAGAAATCTTTATATGTGCGTATGTGACCGAGCTTATCGACATTTTCCGTGCCTTGGCCGACCCGACCCGCCTGCGAGTCGTCGCCTTGCTGCGCGAGATGGAACTGGCGATCGGCGAGCTTGCGGTCGTCCTTGAGCAAAGCCAGCCGCGTGTGTCGCGCCACGTCCGTATCCTTGCCGACGCCGGGATCATCGAGCGCCGCCGCGAGGGGAGCTGGGTGTTCCTGCGCATCGCCGAGGGTGGGCCGGTCGGCGAAATCCTGGCGCGCGCCGAACTCTGGCCCTTCTCGCCGCGCGAGGCGCTGATCATCGGCTATGACGCGCAGCGGCTTGCTGCGGTGCGCACCGAACGCGCCGCGGTTGCCGAACGCTATTTCGCCGATCATGCCGCCGAATGGGACGCGATCCGTTCGCGCCATATTCCCGAAAGCGAAGTCGAGGCGGCGATGCTCGCGCTGGTGGCGGGCCGCCGGCTCGGCCATCTGCTCGATATCGGCACCGGGACGGGCCGGATGGCGGAGATTTTTGCGCCGAGCGTGCGCCGTATCACCGCGCTCGACCGCAGCCCCGAAATGCTGCGCATCGCACGCGCCAAGCTCGCCGATCAGCCGGTGCCGATCGACTTGGTGCAGGGCGATTTCCTGAACCTGCCGCTCGACGACGCGACGATCGACAGCATCGTGATCCATCAGGCGCTGCACTTCGCGCACGAACCCGACCGCGTGATCGCCGAGGCCAGCCGGGTGCTGCGGGGCGGCGGGCATCTGTTGATCGTCGATTTCGCGCCGCACGAGGATGAGGAAATGCGCAACGTCGCCGCGCACGCGCGCCTCGGCTTTTCGGACGCGCAGATGCGCGGCTGGTTCGCCTCGGCGGGCATGGTGCTCGAAAATTCGCAAACGCTCGAAGGCGGCGATCTGGCGGTCAAGCTCTGGCTCGGCCGCCGCCGCTCGGACGAAGATCAATCCCCCGTTCGCGAGGACGGGCAGCGCAAAAGGCTTGCGGCATGACGACCAATCTCAACTCGCTGGCGGAGGCGCATCGCGCCGCCGCGTCGCCCTTGTTTGCCGGACTTGCCGGCGACATCGGCATCAGCTTCGAATTTTTCCCGCCCAAGACCGATAAGATGGGCGAGACTTTGTGGGACTCGATCCGCACGCTCGAACCGCTCGGTCCGCGCTTCGTATCGGTGACCTATGGCGCGGGCGGGTCGACGCGCGAGCGCACCCACGCGACCGTCGCGCGCATCGTTCAGGAAACGGGCATCCCCGCCGCCGCGCACCTGACCTGCGTCGATGCCAGCCGCGACGAGATCGCCGAGGTCGCGCAGGCCTATTGGGATGCCGGCATCCGCCACATCGTCGCGCTGCGCGGCGACCCGCCGGTGAAGGGCGAGAGCTTCCGCGCCCACCCCGATGGTTATGGCTGCGCCGCCGATCTGGTGTCGGGCCTGCTCGAGATTGCGCCGTTCGAAATCTCGGTCGCCGCCAACCCCGAGATGCACCCCGAGGCGCTGAGTCCGCAGGCCGATCTGGACAATCTCAAGCGCAAGCTCGACGCCGGGGCGACCCGCGCGATGACGCAATTCTTCTTCGAACCCGACACTTTCTTCCGCTTCCGCGATGCCGCGGCGGCGGCGGGGATCACCGCGCCGATCCTGCCCGGCATCATGCCGGTCAGCAATTTCGCCGCGATCCAGCGCATGTCGGCGATGTGCGGCACCGACGTGCCGCGCTGGCTGGCTTCGTTGTTCGAGGGACTCGACGACCTCCCCGCGGCGCGCCAGCTCGTCGCCGCGACGACCGCCGCCGAACTGTGCCGCCGGCTGTACGCGGGCGGGGTTCGCGATTTCCATTTCTACACGCTCAACCGCGCCGAACTCAGCTATGCGATCTGCCATATGCTGGGGGTTCGTCCGGCGGCGCCCGCAACGGAGAAAGCCGCATGACCAGCGCGAGAGAAGCTCTCATTTCGGCGGCCAAGGAGCGTATCCTGCTCACCGACGGCGCGTTCGGGACCGAGATTCAGAACTGGAAGCTGGCCGAGGCGGATTATGCGGGGTCGCTCGGGCTGAGCCACGACCAGAAGGGCAACAACGACATCCTCGCGATCACCAAACCCGAGGTGCCGGAGACGATCACCCGCGCCTATCTGGACGCCGGATCGGACATCGTCTCGACCAACACCTTCTCGGCCAATATGATCAGCCAGGCGGATTACGGGGCCGAGCATCTGGTCCGCGATATCAATGTCGAGAGTGCAAAGATCGCACGGCGGCTCGCCGACGAATATGCCGCGAGGGACGGGCGCCCGCGCTTTGTCGCCGGAGCGATCGGGCCGACCAACAAGACCTTGTCCCTGTCGCCCGACGTCAACGATCCCGGGTTTCGCGAGATCGACTTCGACCATCTCAAGACCGTCTATCTTGAGCAAACGATCGCGCTGGCCGAGGGCGGCGCCGACTTCATCCTGATCGAAACGATCTTCGATACGCTCAATGCCAAGGCGGGCATCGCCGCGGTGATCGAGGCCGAAGCGAAGGTCGGGCGCGAGCTGCCGCTGATGATCTCGATGACGCTCACCGACCTGTCGGGGCGCAACCTGTCGGGGCATACGGTCGAGGCCTTCTGGTACGCGGTGCGCCACGCCAAGCCGTTGACGATCGGGCTCAACTGCTCGTTCGGCGCGGCGCAGCTGCGGCCGCATGTGAAGGTGCTATCGGAAATCGCCGACGCGCTGGTGATGGTCTATCCGAACGCCGGCCTGCCCAACGAACTCGGCGAATATGACGAGATGCCGGATACCACCGCGGGCCTTGTCGGCGAATGGGCCGAGCATGGTCAGGTCAATATCCTCGGCGGCTGCTGCGGTTCGACCCCTGCGCATATCGCGGCGATGGCGAAGGCGGTGACCGGCCTCACGCCGCGCCACCTGCCGCAGGTGCCGGTGCGCACGCGCCTCGCCGGCCTCGAACCCTTCACGATGGCGGCCTAACCCCTCCCGCCTGCGGGAGGGGTTAGGGGAGGGCCTGTCTCACCCCGCACCGACCGACGATGATTGAACAAGCCCTCCCCCGACCCCTCCCGCAAGCGGGAGGGGAGAAGATGGATCAGATGACCGAAACCGCTTCCTCCTCCGCCACCAACTTCGTCAATATCGGCGAACGCACCAACGTCACCGGCTCGGCGGCGTTCAAGAAGCTGGTCCTCGCCGACGACTATACCGCGGCGGTCGAGGTCGCGCGGCAGCAGGTCGAAAATGGCGCGCAGATCATCGACGTCAACATGGACGAGGGCCTGCTCGACGCCGAATATGCGATGACGACCTTCCTCAAGCTCATCGCCGCCGAACCCGATATCGCGCGGGTCCCGGTGATGATCGACAGCTCGAAATGGAGCGTGATCGAGGCGGGGCTGAAGTGCGTGCCCGGCAAGCCGATCGTCAATTCGATCAGCATGAAGGAGGGCGAAGAACCCTTCCTCGAACATGCGCGCAAATGCATGGCCTATGGCGCCGCGGTCGTCGTCATGGCGTTCGACGAGGTCGGGCAGGCCGACACGATGGAGCGCAAGATCGAGATCTGCGAGCGCGCCTACAAGCTGCTCGTGGGTATCGGCTTTCCGCCCGAGGATATCATCTTCGATCCCAATGTCTTCGCGGTTGCGACGGGATTGGAAGAGCATGACAATTATGCCGTCGATTTCATCGAGGCGGTCAAGGTGATCCGCGTCCGTTGCCCGCACGTCCATTTTTCGGGCGGGCTTTCCAACCTGTCGTTCGGCTTCCGCGGCAACGAGACGGTGCGCCGCGCGATGCACAGCGTGTTCCTCTATTATGCGATCCCCGCCGGACTCGACATGGCGATCGTCAACGCGGGGCAGCTCGACGTCTATGACACGATCGACCCCGAACTGCGCCAGGCGTGCGAGGATGTTGTGCTCAACCGCAAGGTTGAAGGAGAGGTGGAATCGCCGACCGAGCGGCTGATCGCGCTCGCCGAACGTTACAAGGGCAGCAATCCGGCGCAGGAAAAGGCGGCCGAGGAATGGCGCGGCTGGCCGGTCGCCAAGCGGCTCGAACATGCGCTGGTCAAGGGCATCGACGCCCATGTCGTCGACGATACCGAGGAAATGCGCCTGCTGCTGCCGCGGCCGATCGAGGTGATCGAGGGGCCGCTGATGGACGGCATGAACGTCGTCGGCGACCTGTTCGGGTCGGGCAAGATGTTCCTGCCGCAGGTGGTGAAATCGGCGCGCGTGATGAAGAAGGCGGTCGCGCATCTGCTGC
>Ga0155175_119_pt1 | contig 95592 bp, 91 predicted proteins | sample RifCSPhighO2_01_FD_106143 | JGI IMG/M metagenome (GOLD analysis project Ga0155175, IMG submission 106143) | Sphingopyxis sp. RIFCSPHIGHO2_01_FULL_65_24 | reverse complement strand
CCGCGCGCAACGACGCGTGGAAACGCCTGTTCGAACGGGCGCTCGCCGAGCCGCTCGCCCCCGCCGTCCGCACCAGCCTGCGCGCGCAGCTGGCCGCACAGATCAGCCGCGAAGCCGCCTACTGCGTTCCCGCGCTCGACGGACCGATGTTTTAAGGAGCCCCCTATGACCGACACTATCCCAGAGTCCGCTGCCCTCGCGCCCTTCACCCTGACCGGCAAGGTCGCGCTGGTGACCGGCGCCGCGTCCGGGCTCGGCAAGGCGACCGCCGGGCTTTTCCTCGACGTCGGCGCCAGCGTCGTGATCGCCGACCTGAATGCCGAGGGCGCCGCCGCGGTTGCCGCCGAACTCGCCGCCAAGGGGCCGACGCTCGGCATCGGCATGGACGTGTCCGACGAGGCGGCGGTGCAAGCCGGGTTTGCTGCGGCTGCGGAGCGGTTCGGCGGCGTCGATGTGCTGGTCAACAACGCCGCCTATCGCGGCAAGGCGAACACGATGGACATGTCGGTCGCCGAATGGGACATCATGCACGCCGTGTGTACGCGCGGCAGTTTCCTGTGCCTGCGCGAGGCAGTCAAGCAGATGCGGCGGCGCGGCGGCGGGTCGGTGGTCAATGTCTCGTCGATGAGCGCGCAGCATCCGACGATCTTTCCCAACATGCATTATGACTCGGCGAAGGCCGGGGTCGACGCGATCACCCGGCTGGCGGCGGTCGAGTTCGGCAAGGACGGGATACGCGTCAATTCGGTGCTGCCCGGCGGCATGGCGACCCCCGGACCCGACAAGATGCGCGCGGCGCAGGCGGCGGGCGGCGCGGTCATCGCGGGGCCGGCGACGATCCCGGGGCGCAATCCGATGGGGCGCATTGCCGATCCCATCGAAATGGCGCGCGCGATCCTTTTCCTCGCCAGCGACGCGGCGAGCTATATCACCGGCGCCGAACTGCTCGTCGACGCCGGCTTCACCAAGGGTTGATGGCATGACCGACCTGCTCTCCGACAGCCGTCCCCTGATCGGCGATACACGCCTGGCGACGACCGGTCTCGGCGCCCGCGATCATGTCAATCCCGCCACCGGACAGGTTCAGGCACGCGTGTTGATCGGCGGCGCCAGCGAGATCGATGCCGCGGCGCGCGCCGCCGTTCTCGGCCAACGGGCGTGGCAGGCGCTCGGCCCCGAAAAGCGGCGCGATAGCCTGCTGCGCCTCGCCGACCTGATCGAAGCCGACGCGGCGAGACTGCTGCGGATGGCGGCGCTCGAATGCGGCACCCCGCTGTCGAGCAATTCGAGCGGCCTCGCGCTGTCGTGGATCCGCTATTATGCCGGCTGGGCCGACAAGATCGAGGGCAGCTACAGCGAACCCTTCGGCATCGCCGGACTAGCCTATTCGCGGCACGAGCCGATCGGCGTGATCGGCGTCATCATCCCGTGGAATTCGCCGCTGGTGGCGATCGCGATGACCGCGATCCTGGCGATGGCGGCGGGCAATGCCGTCGTCCTCAAGCCGCCGACGCAGACCCCGTTCGTCGCGCTGCGTTTTGGCGAACTGGCGCTCGAGGCGGGGATTCCGGCAGGGGTGCTGAACATCGTTCCCGGCGATGCCGAAGCGGGCGAGGCGCTGATCGCGCATCCGGCGGTAGGCAAGATCAGCTTCACCGGCGGCGACATCGTCGCCAAGGCGGTGATGCGGACCGCCGCCGAGCATCTGAAACCCGCCGCGCTGGAACTCGGCGGCAAGTCGGCGAACCTGATCTTCGCCGATGCCGATCTCGATGTCGCGGCGGCGATGGCCGCCGGTTGCAGCCTCGTCCCGCTGGCGGGGCAAGGCTGCGTCCTGCCAACGCGCGTCTATGCGCATGGCGCGATCTTCGACGAGTTCGTCGACCGGGTGCGCGCGCATGCCGAAAGCTACACGCTTGGCGATCCGCTCGACCCTGCCACCATCATCGGACCCGTCATCAACGAGGCCGCCGCGCAGCGGATCATCGGGGTGATCGACCGCGCCAAGGCCGAAAGCGGTGGCCGGCTGGTCACCGGGGGTCGCCGCGGGCAAGGCGACCTCGCCGCCGGCAGCTTCGTCGAGCCGACGGTGTTCGCCGGCGTCGCGCACGACAGCCACCTCGCCCGCGAGGAAGTCTTCGGCCCGGTGCTGTCGATCGTACGGTTCGACGATGACGCCGACGCGGTGGCGATGGCCAATGATTCGCGCTTCGGCCTCGGCGCCTATCTCCACACCCGCGACCTGTCGCGCGCGCACAAGGTCGCCGCCGCGCTCGAGGCCGGATGCGTCGCGGTCAACGGCATGTTGCCGATGGCCCCCAACCAGCCCTTCGGCGGGGTCAAGCAAAGCGGCTTCGGACGCGAGGGCGGCCGTGCGGGGTTCGAGGAATTCATGCAGATCAAGCAGGTGCTGATGCACCTGCGCTGAGGGGATGAGGCGTGGACGACGAGGCGGACTTTGTCATTGTGGGCGGGGGCAGCGCGGGCTGCGTCCTGGCCGCGCGGCTGAGCGAAAATCCCGGGCATCGGGTGATCCTGCTCGAGGCCGGGGGCGAAGGCCGCGATTTCCTCGTCCGGATGCCCGCCGGCACCGCGAAACTGATGGGGCACAAACAGTTCGACTGGTGCCTGCCGACCGAACCCGACCCATCAATCAACGACCGCACGATGCAATGGGCGGCGGGCAAGGCGCTGGGCGGCAGTTCGGCGATCAACGGCCAAGTCTATATGCGCGGCGAACGGTCGGACTATGACCATTGGGCCGCCGCCGGCTGCACCGGCTGGGGCTATGACGATGTCTTCCCCTATTTCCTGAAGGCCGAGGAGTTTCACGGGCCGCCGATGCAATCGCATGGCCGGCACGGCCCGCTCAGCGTCTCGCCGATCCAGGATCCGCAACCGATCGGCCAATATGTCATCGACGCCTTCACCCAGGCCGGGATTCCGCTGAACGACGATTATTGCAACGGCAGCCAGAGCGGCGTCTATCGCATCTTCGCGACGCAGAAGGACGGCCAGCGCTGTTCGGCGGCGCGCGCCTATCTCGATCCGGTGCGCGGCCGTGCAAACCTGACCGTCGTCACCCAGGCCCATGTCGACCGGATCGTCATCGAGGGCGGCCGGGCGACCGGGGTGGAGGTCCGCGTGGCCGGCGAGCGCCGCGTCATCCGGGCGCGCGGCGAAGTGCTGCTGTGCGCCGGCACCTTGTTGTCGCCCACCCTATTGATGCGGTCGGGTGTCGGTCCGGCGGCGCAGCTGGCCGCGCACGGTATTGCGGTGCAGCGCGACCTGCCCGGCGTCGGGCGGAATTTGCGCGAGCACAACAGCGTCAGCCTGGCGAAGCTCGTCAACATCCCGACGATGAGCGCCGAGCTTGGTCCGTTCAAGCTCGCGCGCCACATGCTGAATTACATGTTCTTCCATCGCGGGCTGCTGACGACCCCGGCGGTGCAGGTCATGGCGGCGTTCCGCACCGATCCCGACCTCGCCGATCCCGACATCATCCTGTCGATGCTGCCCGTCGCGGTCTCGTTCAACGACAAGGGCGATGCGGTGGTGGAGAAGCGTCCGTCCTTCTCGTTCGGATTCCATGTCGCGCGCCCGCAGAGTCGCGGCGAAATCCGGCTGCGCAGTGCCGATCCCGATACCAAGCCGGTGATCGACCATCGGCTGCAAAGCGCGCAGAGCGACGTCGATAAGCTGGTCGCGGGGCTGAAGATCGTCGAAAGCCTGTGCCGCACGCCGGCCTTGGCCGCGATCATCACCGGGACGCTGCGGCCCGATCCCCTTCCGCAAAACGACGACCAGTGGGAAGCCTATGTGCGCCAATGGGGCGGCATCGGATATCATGCGGTCGGCACCTGCCGCATGGGCGCTGATGGCGACCCGATGGCGGTGCTCGATCCGCATTTGCGGGTCCGGGGGATCGCGGGACTGCGGGTGGTCGATGCGTCGGTGATGCCCGAACCGGTGTCGGCGAACACCAATGCGCCGACGATCATGATCGCCGAACGCGCCGCCGAATGGATCGGGAGAGGAATATGACGCTCGAACGCATTTTTGGAGTGACCGACCGCAAGATACTGGTCATCGGCGCCACCCCGATCGGCGAGGCCACCGCCGCGCTGTTCAACGAACTGGGGGCCGCTGCCGAAATCGCCGACATCGAGCCGGGCGAGCAGACGATCGCCGACGCGGTTGCGGGCTTTGTCGCCAGTCGTGGCCGGATCGACGTGATGGTCTATGCCGTCACGCGCATCGGCACCTACGCGCTGCCGACGATGTCGCTCGACCAATGGGATCAGGTGCATGACGCCAATCTGCGCGGCGCCTTTCTGGCGATGCGTGCGACCATCCCCGCCATGCAGAAACAGGGCGGCGGCGCGATCGTCGCGGTGTCGACCATGGGATCGGTCCATCCGGTGCTGAAGGGCAACGGCGCCTATGGCGCGTCGAAGGCGGGGCTCAACGGCCTCGTGCGCGCGGCGGCGCTCGACCATGCCGACGACGGCATTCGCGTCAACGCGGTGTTGCCCGGCGCCGTGCCGGTGGGCGACCCGCCCGCCGATATGGAGCGGCTGGGCGGACCGGCCACCCAGCCCGGTCGCTTGATGCTGGGAATGGGGCGTGCCGAGGATGTCGCCAGCGCCATCGTCTATCTCGCCTCCCCGGCGGCGCGTTTCGTTACCGGACAGATGCTGGCGCTCGACGGCGGCTTCCTGATTTCATGAGGAATGGCTTGCAAAGCGAGGGCATATACATATAAATCAGATATACATTAATTTCCACCGCTCGCAAGGATTACGGCTACATGCCCACGCTCAATTCGATCGTCCGCAACGTCATGGCGATCGACCCTGCCGCCCCGGCGCTCGAATATCAGGGGCAGTGGCACAGCTGGGGGGACCTCAGCGGGGTGATCGATGCGGTCGAGGCGCTGTTGCAGCAGCATCGAATCGGTTCGGGCACCCGCATCGGCGGCATATTGCGCAACACCCCGCCCATGGCGGCGGTGATCATCGGCACGATCACGTCGGACCGCTGCGTCGTCACGCTCAACCCCGCGCTGCCCGACGAAAAGCTCGCGAACGACATCATTACCTTGAAGACGCCCGTCATCATCGCCCAGACCGAGGACTGGCAGCGCGCGCCGGTGCGCGACGCGGTCGCGCAAAGCGGCGCATTGGGGATCGAGATTACCGGCGACAAGGATCAGCCCGCGCGGCTGATCATGGAAAGCACCGGGACCGATTTCCACAGCGATGCCGCGGGGATCGGCATCGAGATGCTGACCAGCGGCACCACTGGCGCGCCCAAGCGGGTGCCGCTGAAAGCCGCCAATTTCTCGAAGATGGTGCTCGACGCGGCGGTGTTCGAAAAGCGCGATATCGATGCGCCGCCGACCTTGTCGCGGGCGGTGAGCATTTCCAACACCCCCTTCTCGCACATCGGCGGCATATTCAGCCTGTTCGTTACGCTGTCCGCGGGTCGCAAGTCTTGCATGCTCGACCGCTTCCGGGTCGATGAATTTGTCGACGCGGTGCAGCGGCACCGGCCCAAGGTCGCGGGCGCGCCGCCGTCCGCGCTGCGGATGATCCTCGATGCCGGGGTGCCCAAGGAGGCGCTGTCCAGCCTCGTCGCGTTTCGCACCTCGACGGCGCCGCTCGATCCCGCGCTGGCCGACCAGTTCTACGAGCATTTCGGCATTCCGGTCCTGCAAAATTATGGCGCGACCGAGTTCGCGGGAGGGGTCGCGGGATGGACGCTCCCCGATTTCCTGAAATCGGGCGCCCAGCGGCGCGGCAGCGTCGGCAAGATGAACCCCGGTGTCGACGGCCGCATCGTCGATCCCGAAAGCGGCGAGCCGCTGGCCTATGGCGAAAAGGGGCTGCTCGAACTGCGCGCCAAACATCTTGGCGACGGCCGGAACTGGGTCCGGACGACCGACCTCGCGCGCATGGACGAAGAGCAATTCCTGTGGATCCTCGGCCGCGCCGACAATGCGATCATCCGCGGCGGGTTCAAGATCATCCCCGACGACGTCGTCAAGGCGATGGAGACCCATCCCGCCGTCCTCGAAGCCTGTGTCGTCGCGCTGTCCGATCCGCGACTGGGGCAGGTTCCCGCGGCAGGATATCGCGTGAAAGCGGGACAGTCGGTCGCCGCAGACGAACTGCGGGCGTATCTGCGCGAACGGCTGACCGCCTATCAGCTGCCGACCAAGCTGCTCGAAGTGCAGGATTTCCCACGGACGCCATCGATGAAACCCAGCCAGCCCGAACTCAAGAAGCTGCTCGAAGCGGCTTGATCGGGCCGGTCGGCTGAAGCATGGCCCGACGGTGGATTATGCGCCTTTGCCTTTCGAACCGCATCGCTGCCGCTTCGAGGGTCATGACGACGGCTCGACGCTGATCACGCCGGGCTATCGCCTGCCCGATCTGTGGCCGTCGATCCCGCACCTGTTCATAGACCGCGCCGAGCGTTTTCCGGATCGCCCGCTGGTCGCGCGCCGCGAATTGCTGCCCGACGGCGGCCGCGGCGAATGGCGGCGGCTATCGTTCGGCGACGCCTTGCAGCAGGTGCGCGGGCTGGCGCAGGCGCTGATCGATCGGGGGATCGGTCCCGACGCGTCGGTCATGGTCCTGTCTGGGGGCAGTCCCGAGCATCTGGTCGTCAACCTCGCCGCGCAGATGGCGCGCGCGCCTTATGCGCCGGTGTCGGTCAATTATTCGCTGGCCGGCGGCGATTTCGCGCGGCTGCGGCACTGCTTCGCGATCTGCCGGCCGCGGCTGGTCTACGCCGACGACTGGCGCATCTTCCTGCCCGCGATGCGCGCGCTCAACGAGCTGGGCGACCTGATCCTCGTCACCGACGAGGCCGCACCCGATGGCGAGACGCTGGCGCTGGGCGAGCTGATATCGGCCGTGCCGACCGACGCGGTCGATGCGTCGCTCGCCGCGATCACCCCCGACACCCACGCCAAGACGATCTTCACCTCGGGTTCGACCGGCAAGCCCAAAGGCGTGATCCAGACCCAGCGTATCCTGACCGGCATCGTCGCGCAGCATCAGGCGATGTATGCGCATGAAGAGGAAGAAAGCCCTGCCAAGGCCTTTCTGTCGTGGGTGCCGTGGAGCCATGTCGGCGGCAACAACACCCTGCCCGCCGACATCTTCAACGAGGCCGCCTGCTTTTACATCGACGACGGACGCCCCCTGCCCGGCCAGTTCGCCGAATCGATCCGCAACCTGCGCGAGATATGCCTGACCGAATATAATTCGACCCCGATCTTCTTTTCGGAACTGGTCACCGCGATGGAGGCCGACGACGGGCTGCGCGACCATTTTTTCCGCGACCTGCGCTTCCTCAGCTATGGTTCGGCGGGATTGTCGGAGGATGTGTTCCGCCGCCTGCAGGCGCTGGCGCTCGCGGCCACCGGGCGCCGGATTCCGATCATCACCAAATATGGGACGACCGAGACACAGGGGACGACGATCGTCGGCTGGCCGCTCGAAACCACCGGCCCGATCGGGCTGCCCTTTGCCGGCAATGTGGTGAAGCTAACGCCCGCCGGCGGGCGGCTCGAGATCCGCGTCAAGGGACTGACCGTCACTCCCGGCTATCTCGGCGACCCGGCAGCCACGGCCGCCGCCTTCGATGACGAGGGTTTTTATCGCACCGGCGACGCCGCCCGCTTCGTCGATCCCGAACGCCCCCAACTCGGCCTTGTCTTCGACGGCCGGGTGACCGAGAATTTCAAGCTGTCGTCGGGCACCTGGGTCCATGTCGGGGCGCTCCGCATGGCGTTGCTCGACGCACTCGATCCGCTGTTGCAGGATGTCGTGATCGCGGGCGAGGGACGCGGCGAGGTGCGCGCGCTCGGGTGGATGCGGATCGCCGATGCGCGCAAACTGGCCGGGGACGATCTCGACGCCGCGGCGCTGGCCGGTCATCCGGCGATCACGGCGCATGTCGCGGCGCGGCTCGCGCGCCACAATGCCGCGGCGGGCGGCCAGTCGCGCCGCGTTGCCGCGCTGCGCCTGCTCATCGCGCCGCCCGCCGGCGACGAGATCGCCGACAAGGGCTATGTCAACCAGCGCGAAGTGCAGCGCCAGCGCGTCGCCGATGTCGAGGCGCTCTATCGCGGCGAGGCGATCGCCGCCGGCTGACGCGCGGCTCTCAGTCCCAGCGAAGATAAAGCTCGTCGAAGCCGGGCACCGATCCGCAATGTTCGACATTCTTGCGGTCCGGATCGAGCCGGAATTCGGGCAGGCGGCCGACGAACTCCTCGAGGAATATCTCGATCTCGGCGCGCGCCAGCCCCTGACCGACGCATTTGTGCGGGCCATTGCCGAAGGTGTTGTGCGCGGGCGCGTTGCGATCGAAATCGACGTCCATCGGACAAGCATATTCGCGATCGTCGATCCCCGACAAATTGTTCGGGACCATGATCATCTCATCCTTCTTGAACAACACGCCCTTATATTCGAAATCGCGGGTCAGGATGCGGCCGGTGTTCGACAGGCCGAAACGGCGCAGGAATTCCTCGCAGGCGGCGGGAATGATCTCGGGCTCCTCGCGCAGGCGCCGCTGCTGCTCGGGATGCTGGGCGAGATAGTGGGCGATATAGGCTATTTCTGACGCCACCGTGTCGAGTCCGCCGAAAAAGAGCAGGCTCGCCATCGACAGCACCTCCTCTTCCGACTGGAAACGCGGGTTGCGGCGCCACGCCGCGACGCGGGTCAACAGATCGTCGCCGTCGCCATCGGCGCGCTCGTCGAGCACGGTCTTCAGATAGTCGCGGACGCGGATCTGCGCGGCAAGGCGCTCCGCGGGGTCATAGGAGGACATCAGCGCGATGCCCCATTCGACAAATTCCTCGCGCCGGTCGAGCGGCAGGTCGACGATACGCAGGAACATCGTCACCGGCATCACCCGCGCAAAATCGCCGAGCAGTTCGCAATGCCCTTGCGGCAGCAGCTTTTCGACAAGTTCGATCGTCAACTCGCGGGCATCGTCGCGCATTTTGGCGACCTTGCCGGGCATGAAGCCGGGGTTGATAACCGCGCGATAGCGCGCGTGATTGGGCGGATCGACCGCGAGCGGCAGCGGCTTGAGCGGCATCAGCGTGCGCGGGATCATGAATTCCTCATGGCTGAAAATCCCGTAGTTCAGCTGGACGAATTTGACGTCCTCGGCGCGCGTCACCATCCAGTGCCCGCCATGGCGCGGCGACCAGATGATGTCGGGACCGTCGTGCAGGCGCTTCACCGCCTTATACACCCCCACCTCTTCCAGGCCGTCGGGACGGATATAATCATAATCCACCACCAGCTCGGCCGGGACATGGTCCGGCTTCGGGGTAAGAAGAGGGACGGGGTTGTTCATATCCTGCTCCTGATAGGCTTTTGTTGTGTATATCATCTATCTGTTTATACCGGCGATGCAAGCGATGGCGCGCGGATGCGCGACATGGAAAAAGAGGCTTGCCGGGGAGAGCGGCGTGGAACCAAAGGTCCGGATCGGTCAGATCATCAGCGATGATTTCGGTCAGCGGGAATTCCGCCTGCCATGAGCGCCACGATCCCCCAGCCCGATTTCCAGCCCACGATCCCTGGCCTTATCCGCAATTTTGCGGCGCGCTATGGCGAGGCCGATGCGCTGGTGCGCGATGGCCGGCGGGTGAGTTTCGGCGACCTCGACCAGCAATCGGCCGCGGTCGCGAAATCGCTGCTGGCGCTGGGGGTCGGCAAGGGCGCCCGGATCGGCATCATGGCCCCGCCCTGCCCCGAATTCGTCGTCGCGGTCCTCGCCGCCGGACGGATCGGCGCGATCGTCGGCCCGCTGAGCACGCTGTATCAGGCGCCCGAATTGCGCTGGGTGCTCGGCCATGCCGAATTCGACCATCTGATCATTGCCGATACGTTCCTGCGGCACGACTATCTCGCCCGGCTCGAAGAGGCGCTGCCCGATCTCGCCGATCAGGCCGCCGGCGCGCTCCAGCTCGAGGCGGCGCCGCGACTGCGGCATATCCATGTCATCGGCGGCGGATTGCGGCCCTGGTCGCGCCCGTACGATGCCCTGCTCGACGGCAGCGACGCGATCGGCGACGCGATGCTCGAACAGGTCGAAGCGCTGGTGACCCCCGCCGACCCGGCGTGCATCATCCACACCTCGGGCAGCACCGCGACGCCCAAGGGTGTCGTCCACGGTCACGGTCCGCTCATCCGCCACAGCTGGCAGATGGGCATGGACTTCACCCCCTTCGGCCATGGCGACCGGGTGATCACGACGCGCGCGATGTTCTGGGTCGCGGGTTTTGTCGCGACCCTGTTCTACAGCCTCAACAATGGTGCCTGCCTGATCACCACCAGCGACGGGTCGCCCGCGAATATAGTGACGCTGATCGAAACCGAACGCGCCAACGCACTCGCCGGCGATTCGGGCTGGTTCGACGTGCTGCGCGACTCCGCCGAATTAAAGGCTGCGGGTTATGACGTGGTGCGGCTCAATATGGACAGCGCCGGGCTGGCGCACGGCGGACGCTTTGTCAGCGATCATCTGTCCGAACGGTTCGGCGCGCCGGTTTCCCATCCCAGCGGTCGCTTCGCCCGCACCTTTGGCATGACCGAGGCGCTGGGCGGGCATACGTCGGCGCGCTACGACGAACTGCTGCCCGAAAACCGGCCGTTCTGGCAGGGCCGCGCCGTTCCCGGGGTCGAATTGAAGATCGTCGATCCCGAAACGCGTATCCCGTTGCCGCCGGGCGAGGTCGGCGAACTGCTGGTGCGCGGTTATTGCCTGATGCTCGGATTGAACGGACGCGAACGGCACGAGACCTTCGATCCCGAGGGCTATTATGCGACCGGCGATCTCTGCCTGCTCGACGCCGATGGCTATCTGAAATTCGAGGCGCGACTGGGCGAGATGATCAAGGTCCATGGCGCCAATGTCGCGCCGATGGAGGTCGAACTCGCGCTCGCCGGCCTGATGGGAATCGAAAAGGCGGGCGTCGTCGGCGTCCCCGGCGCCGGTGACACCTTGCTCGTCGCGGCGGTGCTGATGGCGCCGGACCGCGTGCTCGACGAAGCCGCGGTCATCGCCGACCTCAGGGGCAAGCTCTCCTCGTTCAAGGTCCCGAAGCATATCATCGCGCTCGACGAAGCGACGCTGCCGGCGACCGGATCGGGCAAGATCAAGAAAGCCGAACTCGCCGCGCTGATGACCAAAATGCTCGATGAGCGATCATTGTAATCATATAACGAATTTACTTGATTCGACCCGCCGACATCTGCATGGATTTGGGAACAAACAATGGAGGCGGAGCGAGAGGCAAATGGCGGAAACCCAGAAAAAGAACGTGCCGGACAATTACGGCATCCTGACCGACGAAGGCATCGACAAGCTGCGCGAGCGGATCGGCATTCAGGTCAACAAGCCGACCCCGCCGCACAATTATGAAGTGACATGGGACGGCACCCGCCACTTCGCGGTGGGCTATGGCGACGACAATCCGCTGTGGTGCGACAAGCATTATGGCGACAAGACCCGCTGGGGCGGGCTGATCGCGCCGCCGAACTTCCTTTATACGATGGGCGTCTCGGACGCGCCGCCGATCACCCCCGAAGTGAAGGCGATGATGAAGGGCGATCCGCTCGCCGGCCTCGGTTCGTACCAGGCACAGATGGAATTCGAATGGTGGCGTCCGCTGCGGCTGGGCGACCAGCTCAAGCAGCGTTTCGCGCTGATCGGCGTCCAGGTGAACGACAAGAGCGGCTTTGCCGGCCGCACCGTGTCCGAAGTGAACGGCTATATCTATCGCAACCAGGACGATGAATTGCACGCGATCCAGCGCGGCACCTGGATCCGCGCCGAGCGCCACGCGTCGAAGGAGAAGAAGAAGGAATATGACCTTCCGACCCCCTACACCGACGCGCAGCTCGCCGAGATCGACGCCTGCTACGCCGCCGAAAAACTGCGCGGCGCCGAGACGCGCTATTGGGAAGATGTGATCGAGGGCGAGGACATGCAGACGATCGTCCGCGGTCCGCTGCGCACCAGCGACCTTGTCGTCTGGCACGTCGGCTGGGGCATGCAGTTGACCCCGCCGGGCGCGTTTCGCCAGAGCTGGAAAATCCGCGCCAAGGTGCCAGGGCTTTACACGCCGAACGAACTCAATGTCCCCGACACGGTCCAGCGCCTGCACTGGGAAAAGGCATGGGCCAATGAACTCGGCATCCCCATTCCCTATGATTATGGCGGGCTGCGCGAGACCTTTCTGACCAACACCGTCACCAACTGGATGGGCGACGACGGCTGGCTGTGGAAGCTGTCGTGCCAGCACCGCAAGTTCGTCTACACCGGCGACACCTATTGGATCAAAGGCAAGGTCCGCAAGAAGGTGCAGGAAGAAGGTCGCAACGAGGTGCACCTCGATATCTGGGTCGAGAACCAGCACGGCACCGTCGTGTCGCCGGGCAATGCCGTCGTCCTCCTGCCGACCCGCGACGCGCCGGTCGAGCTGCCGAAACCGGCGAAGGAGAATATCGACGAGATGTACGCTTATGAAGTCGAGCGGCTGAAGCAATAATCTCGGCGTTGACCGCGGCGCCGGCGTGCGCCGCGGTCCAGACATGGACCGCAGGATGACATACGACAATATCCGGTACGAAAAGCGTGGGGCCGTCGCGGTCATCACCTATGACAAGCAGGAGCGGCGCAACGCGTGGAGCCCGCCGCTCTATCGCGAAACCGAGCGCGCGATAGAGACCGCCAACGCCGACGATGCGATCGGCGCGATCGTGCTCACCCACGAAGGGCCGATCTTCTGCGCCGGGACCGATTTCAAGGCGGGGCCGGAGGTCGATCCCGACACCGGCAAGAAGCTCAACATCGCGCAGATCTGCATGATGCAGGACACCGGCTGGATCCATCTGCTCGCGCGGTCGAAGCCGATGATCGGCGCGGTGCACGGCGCGGCGATCGGGCTGGGCGTCACCCAGCTGCTGCCGATGGACATCCGGATCGGCGGCGAAAGTTCGACCTGGAGCTTTCCTTTCCTCTCGCTCGGCTACATGCCCGAACTCGGCTGTACGGCGCTGTTGCCGCGGCTGGTCGGCTATGGCCGCGCGCTCGACATCTGCCTGACGTCGCAAAAGCTGACCGCGCAGGAGGCGAAGGATATCGGCCTGATCACGCGCGTCGTTCCCGACGAACAGCTTCTGGACGAGGCCATCAAGGTCGGCGAAACGCTCGCCGCCGCACCGCGCCTTCAGATGCGGCTGACACGCGAATTGTTCCAGAAGAACGCCCTCGAACCCGACACCAACGCCTATCTCCGGCGCGAGACCGACGCCTTCATCGAGATGCTGCGCGCGATCAAGAAAGCGCGCGACGTGGACGCCGCCAAAAGCTGAACCGTTCCGCCGTCAGCGGAGCAGGACGGTCACATCCCGAAGCCCCGCGTCGAAACGGAACGGGACGCGGTAATCCTCGGTAACCGGCGTGCCGGTATCGACCCCGACATCGAAGGTTTCCGACAAGGGCAGCAGGAGGCGCATCGTCGAGGCGATGCGGACCGACCGCGACGGGGCACCATCGACCGACAGGCGCGCGACGCCGCCCTTGCCGATGCCGCCGCCATCATAGTCGAAATCGAGCCGAATCTGGTGCCGACCGGCGGCAAGCGGGCGATCCCAGTCCAGCACCGTTCGCTCGATCCCCAGCTTGTTATAGACAAAGTGCGGAACGCCGTCGCGGACGAACAAGGCGTAACCCCCAAACCGCCCGCCCTGCGTCACCAACATGCCATCGCCGCCACCCGCCGCGACATCGACCGTCGCGACCAACGAAAAGGACCGGTTGCGAATGTCGGGCGCGATCGCGTTCGGAATACGTTTCACACCGGCCGGGTAGGAAAAGCTTGTCCGGCCTTGATTGATGTCGGGTGCGGGCAGGCCGCGCGGCGACCGCGCAATGGGCAACGCATTGTTTCGCTTCGCTTCGCGGTAAAACAGCTTTTGCATCGCCGCCAGCTTTGCGGGGTTTTGCGCAGCGAGGTCCGCCGACTGGCTGAAATCGGAGGCGAGGTCGTATAACTCCCAGCTTCGCTCGCCAAAGGGCGCCGTCTTGATGCCCGTGAACTGCCATGGCATCGCAACCGGCGTCGTGTTGGCAAGCCAGCCGTCGGCATAAATGGCGGCGTCGCTGGACAGTTCGAAAAACTGAATCTTGCGCGCCGACGGCGCCCCTGCATCGCGCGCGGCGTAAAGCATGCTGACGCCATCGAACGCCATCTGGGTCACGCCGTCGACCCTTGCCGGCGCCTTGATTAGGGCGGCCTCGAGAATCGTCGGGACGATATCGACGAGATGGTGGAATTGCGTCCGCACCTCGCCATGCGCGTCGGGTGCGCCGCGCGGCCAGGACAGAACCATCGCGTTGCGCGTCGATCCGAGATGCGAGGCGACGCGTTTGAAATAGGGAAAGGGCGTCGACATCGCATGTGCCCAACCGACCGGGAAATGGCCATAGGTCATCGGACCGCCGAGCCGGTCGATATTCGCCAACGCGACCGGCAAGTCCTCCGCGCCTTGCTCGTTCAGCCCGGCCAGTTCGTTGAACAGGCCGTTCTCGCCGCCCTCGGCGCTCGATCCATTGTCACCCTGGACAAAGATGACCAGCGTGTTGTCGAGTTCTCCGCTGCGTTCGATCTCGTCGAGGACGCGGCCGATCTGGTTGTCGGCAAAAGCGAGTGCCCCGGCATAGGCCTCCATCATCCGCGCATAGAGGCGCCGCTTTTCCGGGGTCAGCGTTTCCCACGCCGCGATCTCCTTGGGGCGCGGCGTCAGGCGGGTGCCCGCCGGGGCCGTCCCCATGGCGATTTGCCGCTCCAGAATCTGCCCGCGCAACGCGTCCCAGCCCATGTCGAACTGGCCGTGAAAGCGGTCGATCCAGTCGCGCGGCGCCTGGTGCGGCGAATGGGCGGTGCCCGGGGCATAATAGAGGAAGAAGGGCTTGCCCGGCTGCACCGCATTTTGTTCGCGCAGCCAGTGCACGCCCCGGTCGGCCAGATCCTTGTCGAGGATGTAACCAGGATCGTCGTCCGGCGGCTCGATCGCTTCGGTGCCGCGGTAAAGCTGCGGCGCGAACTGATCGGTGTCGCCGTCGAGGAAACCATAGAAATATTCGAAACCCAGGCCGGTCGGCCAGCGGTCGAACGGCCCGTTGGGACCCGTTTCCCATTTCGGCGTGAAATGCGCCTTGCCGATCATCGCGGTGCTATAGCCATTGTCGCGAAGCAGCCGCGCGATCGTCGCGGCGCTGCGCGGCAGGATGCTGGTGTAGGCGGGATGCGAACTGGCGCTGTTGGTGACGCCGCTCATGCCGACCCGCGATGGGTTGCGACCGGTCAGCAAGGCGGCGCGGCTGGCCGAACAGATCGCCGAGGTGTGAAAACGATTGAAGCGCAAACCGCGCGCCGCAAGGCGGTCGAGGGTCGGGGTCGGGATCGGCCCGCCAAAGGTCGACGATGCCGCGAACCCCACATCGTCGGTCAGGATCACCAGGATATTGGGCGCCTGTTTGGCGGCAACGGGCATTTGCGGCCACGCCGGCAGATCAGCGGCCGCCTGCGCGCCGGCCATCGCGGGGACGCAGAGGAGCGCACAAGCCGTCAATAGAAGCATGGATGGAGAAGGCAGGATCATCACAACGCCTTTTTTCCGGGACCAGAAGGATTGGACGCATCGGCCGTCGAAACCACGGCGGCCAGACGGCAAAAGCCGCCTGGCCGCAATCCTGTCCCATGGCCTCGGGCGCCGCATGACCGCGGCGCCGCGCCGGTCAATCGGCGTCGGCGCCGAACCGGTATTTCATCGACAGACCCCACATCCGCGGCGCGGCATAGATGTTGCCGAGGATGCCGAGCGACGAATTCTGCATCAGATTGTTCGTGCCGATGCGATAAACCTCCTTGGTCACATTGGTGACGAACAGGCCGAGGTCGATCGGCTGGCCACCGACATTCTTCCAGTTCAGGTTGAGGTCGAGGGTCGTGAACGGTTTTTCGATCGATTGCGGGTTCAACACGCTGGTGTCCGAATAGGACACGCTCGACTGATGATAGAGGACGGCGCCGAAGCTGACCTGCCCCAGCTTGTCATCCAGCGGCAGCGTATAATCGAGCGTCAGCGAATATTGCGTCTTCGGCACCGAGTTGAAGCGGTTGTCCGAACAGAAGCCGACCGTCGTCGTTTGCGTCGGATCACAGGGATTGCCGACGACGATCGGTGCCAGCTTGTCGAATTTCGCGTCGGTATAGGCAAAGGTGCCGCCGAGGGTCAGCCCCTGGACGGGGATCAGCGTGACTTCCGCCTCGATCCCCTTGATCCGCGCGTCATTGACGTTCTGGACCGACGACACGGGTACCGGACCGGGAAGAACGACGTTCTTCTGAATGTCCTTGTACCGGTCGGTGTAGGCCGCAAGATTGGTCCGCAGGAACACATCGTTAAAGCGGAAATCCGCCTTCACGCCGACTTCGAACGATATGTCCGTCTCGGGCTGATAGGCGGGATCGACGCCCGGAGGGGCGGTCCCGTTCACGCCGCCGGGACGATAGCCCTTGCTGACCTTGCCATAGAACATCTGGCCGCCATCGGTCTTGTAGGTCGCGCCCGCCGACCAGGTCGTCGCGTTGAACTTGCCGTCGCGCACGATGCAGTTGCCGGGGCCGCTGGCATAGAGCACCGATCCGGCACCATAGCTGACGCACTGGCCGTGCGGGATCGGCGCGAAGGTCGCGGCGACCACCTGGTTCGCGATGGCGGGGGGGAGGTTGCCGCCAAAGGGGCCGGTCAGGAAATTGAACAGCGCCGCCTGCCCGCCGTCCATCGGGCTGAGATAGGTGTTCTGTTCCGAATGGATCGTGTCGCGCGTGTAGCGGAGGCCGCCGTTGACACTGAAATTGTCGCTGATGTCATATTCCAGCGACCCATAGACCGCGCGCGACTTGGTCGTGATGTTGTTGACGCCGACGCGGTTCAGGATCGCGACGTTGATCGTCGCATTTTCCGCCGGGCCGGCCGGTCGCTGCTCGTCGAAATAGGCGCCGAGCGAGAAATTCAGGCGGTTGTCGAAGGCCTGCCCCGAAATCCTCAGTTCCTCGCTATACTGTTCCTGGTTGGTGAACAGCAAGCCGCCGGGACAGGCCGAATGACAGGTCAGCACCGCCGCGCCGTTGCTCGCCGCGAAGTTCGATGCCTCATCCTCGCGTTCGCGGACATAGCCAAACACATTCTTGATCTGGATATTGTCGGACAGATCGGCGGTCGTGGTGTTGACGATGTAGAGGTTCTTGCGCTCGCTATAGGTCGGGTCGACCTGCGAAATCTGCCGGATGCCGCGCGCATTTTGCGCCGCGAGCTGCGATTGCAGCGAGGCGATATAGGCCGGCGCGCTGAGCGGCGTGAGGCCGGCGCGGAACGGCACGACGCTGCCGTTGGGATCGATCCCATAGGCGCCCGAGAACAGGAAGGAGAATTGCCCGATCGCGGGGGCGAGACCCGACGCCGCCGGATTGAACCCCGCGAAAACCACCGCCGTGCCATTGTCGTGGGTGCGCTGGTACGACACGATCGTGGTGTTTTCCAACCCCTCGACCGGACGCAGGGTTAAACCGCCGCGAAAGGATTCATATTTGACATCGTCGAGCTTCTGGCCGTTCGCGATATTGGTCGTGAAGCCGGACCGGCGCGCGGTTTCGAACGCGACACGCGCCAGCACCTTGTCCTCGACGATGGGCACGTTGATCGCGCCGTTGAAGGTGCGCAGACCATAGCTGCCGAGCTTTCCGGTGAGATATCCGCCAAAATCCTCCTTCGGCGTCTGCGGGGTCACCATGACGTTGCCGCCGTCGGTGACGCGCCCGAAGTTGACGCCCTGCGGCCCGCGCAGCACCTGGACGTTCTGGAGATCGAAAAATTGCCCCTGGGTCAGGCGGGCGATGGGGACTTCGTTGAAATAGGTGATGACCGCCGGGAACACGGTGCCGAACGAGAAGCCCTGGCCGCGGATCGTGTAGGTCAGGTTGTTGCGGTCGGATACCGATGCGGTGACGTTCAGGCCCGGCGTAACCTGGACAAGATCGACGGGATTGAACGTCCCCTTGGCCTCCAGCGTTTCGGGCGTCAGCACGGTCACGGCGACCGGCACGTCCTGCAGGCGCTCTTCCTGCCGGCGCGCGGTGACGACGATGTCGTTCAGCCCGATATTGTCGGTCGCTTCCGCCGCCGCGGGAGCCTCACCCTGATAGGCGAAGGCCGGCTGGACAAGCATCACGCTGGCGGTGCCGGCGAACAGAATCGATTTCCAGTTTTGCATGGGGTTGACCCCTCCCGTTGCGGGCTCTGCGGCCCATCCTCATTGAGTCTCCTGTTTCGGAGCTTCCGGGAAACCTAGCGCCCGCCGATGCCATGTCAATATCGTATATATAATTCGGTGAATTGATATGAATATTTCACCGAAACGGCGGATTATCGTCCCCGATGACGGGCGAAACCCCCGCAAATATCGCAGCTTCGCCACCGGCCCTCGGATTCTCCGGCCGCCGGATCGCCGCGTCTACGATGTTTCGCGTTCGAGTTCCGGCGGGCGGCCCAGCGATATCACCAGCGCCACGGCAAGCGCCACGCCCGCGATGAGCGCGATCAGCACGCCGTCATAACTTCCCGCCGCATCGAACGCCTTGCCGGCGCCCCAGGACGATGTGCCGACCGCGAAGCCATAGGTGCTGATCAGGATCGCAAAGACGAGGCCATAGCGGCGCAGGCCGAAATAGCGGCTCGACATATAGGCAACGACATCGACCTCGCTGCCCATCGCGACGCCGATCAACAGCGCGAGCGCGACCGCGCTGCCATAGTCGAGCGGAATGGCGAGAAGCCACAGGCAGGCAAAGGCCGGCAGGCTGAACGCGCAGGCCGCCACCAGCCGCGTCGGCAGGATATCGAACAACAGGCCGGTGCCGAGGCGCCCGGCAATCATCGCCGGACCGATGAACAGCGCCACTGTCGCCGCCTCGTCGCGGCTGAGTCCGGCGTCGGCCAGCATCGGCTGAAGATGGACGATGAACGTGCCGACACAGGAGGCGACGAAGAGGAAGGCGAAGAGCAGGCGCCAGAGGATCGTCGAGCCGACGACTTCGCGCCAGTCGGCCTTCGGCCTGGACGGTGCGGCCGACATCTGCGGCATCTCCGCCGATCGGCTGCGCGGCAGGAACAGCCAGCAGGGGATGAACATCAGGACGAAGGCACAGGCTGCGATCGCCGGATAGACGCCGGCAATTCCGAAATGGCGTTCGAGCGCAAGAACGATCGTCGGGATGATGCTGACGAGGATGCCGGCCCCCGCCAGCGAGGTTGCCAGCGCCAGCCCGCGCCGTTTGGTGAAATTCTCGACGATCAGCTTGGTGAAGACGATCGAGCTCGCGGCAAAGCCGAGCAGGCTGAACAGGACATAGCCCGCGTACCAGGTCCAGATCGGCCCGCCCACGAACCCGAGCAGCGCCGTGCCGACCGCCCAGCCGGCGATGCCGGGCAAGGCGATGCTGCGCGCGCTGTAGCGGTCGACGAGCATGCCGAGAAAGATGTTGGTAAACGGGTGGACGACGCTGGAAATCGTCAGCGCAAAGGCGATGTCGCCGCGGCTCCAGCCATAGGCGTCGCCGAGCGGCTTGACCATCGCGCCGACCACGTGAAAATGCACGCCGACAATCGCGATCGCCATCGTCGCGGCGAACAATATGCCCAGGCTGCGGAACGACCCCGAGTCGCGCGACGCCATCAAATTTTCTCCATTTCACCATAAAGCCGGTCGAGGGCGGCGCGGACGATATCGCCTTCGTCGAGGCCGCTTTGCGGCTCGTGCCAGATCGCCGTGTCGGCGATCGCGGCGGCATGGGCCGCGACATCATCGGCGCTGGCGCAATCGCCGCGGGCGGACGCCCACCCCTCCCCGCGCCCGCTGAACACCCGCGCATAATGGCCGCGCAGCACCGAATAGGTCTGGCCGGTCACATCGCACGCGTCGCTCGCCAGCCATGTCACCAGCGCCGCGGCATGTTCGGGCGCGCTTCGATCGGCATAGGCGTTGCCGCGCGCGAGGATCGCGGCGATGAAATCCTTGTCGACCCGCTCTTCGCCCGGCGCTCCCATGCGGCTGCCGCTGGCGTTGGGCATGACGCAGTTGATGCGGATCGCCGGCGGCGCTTCCTGCACGAGCACCCGCATCAGGCCGATCACGCCAGCCTTTGCGGCGCCATAATTGGCGCGATAGGGATTGCCGAACACGCCCGATTGCGACGAGGTGAAGATGATCCGGCCAAAGCCCTGCCGCTTCATCAGCCGGTAGGCGGGCTGGGTGACGTAGAAACTGCCCTTCAGATGGACGGCGAGCACCGCCTCGATATCCTCTTCGGTCAGGTCTTCGAACAGCGCGTTGCGCTGGTTTCCGGCATTGTTGATGACGATGTCGATCCGGCCGAAATGATCAAGCGCCGCCTGGGTGATCGCCGCGCCGCCGGCCTGAGTCGCAACGGTGTCGGCATTGGCGACGGCGCGCCCGCCCCGTGCCCGGATATCGGCCGCGACATCTTCGGCGAGCGCGGCGGCCGGGTTCTCGCCGCGGGTGTCACCGCCCAGGTCGTTGACGACGACCGCCGCGCCGCGTTCGGCCAGCGCGCGGGCATAGGCCCGGCCAAGCCCCCCGCCGGCACCGGTGACGATCGCCACCCGGCCGTCAAGGTCGATCCTTTCGCCGCTCATCCCGGCAACGGCGCGGGAGGCAGCGGACGAACCGCTGCCTCCCGGCTTATGAGGGGATGCGCCATCGACGCCATTACCCTTCGTCCGCGATCATTCTCCGCCGAACTTGTAGGTCAGCCGCACGCCATAGGTGCGCGGCATGCCGGGCGAATAGCCGGTGACGCCGAGGCTGTTCTCGATCGCGAGCAGGCGCGCGAAATATTTCTTCTGCGTGAGGTTCTGGCCATAGATCGCCACTTCGAGTTTCGGATTCTCGAACCGGTACGCGATCTGCCCATTCAGCAGGCCATAGGCCGGGATTTTGGCGGTGTCCTTGAACTGCTCCTGATAGCCGGGGCCGACGAGCGGGCCGGTCGTATATTGCTTGCTGCGCCAGCTGTAGTCGGCGCGCAGGTTCAACTCGCCCGCGCTCATCGGCACGGTGTAGTCGGCATAGACCGAATAGGAACTCTTCGGCGCGAAGGAATAGGGCGTGTCGGTGACGTCCTGAAACACCGTCAGCGACAGCGGGATCGTGAAATCCTTGAACTTCGGATCGAGGAAGGTCGCGGACACGCCGAGTTGCAGGTCGTCGACCGGCTGCACGGTCAATTCGGTCTCGATACCGCGGATCCGCGCCGTCGCCGCATTGACGATCGAGTTCGAGAGCACGCCGTTGACGATCGCCGGAACCGTCCGCTGGATGTCGTCATAATTGGTCTGGAAGATCGCGGTGTTCAACCGCAGGCGACGGTCGAGCAGGTCGAGCTTGAAGCCGAATTCATAGTCGACGACCGTTTCGGGATTGAACACCAGCGGCGTCGTACCGGTCGCGCGCGGGTTGAACCCGCCGGCCCGGCTGGCCTTGCTGGTCTTGAGGTACAGGAAGACATTGTCGTTGGGGCGCCAGTCGAAACCGGCGGTGTAGGACCAATAGTCGAAGGTCGCCTTGGTGAACTTCTCGCACGGCGCGCCGGGATCGACGATGAGGCTGCACACGAAGGTGCCGTTGGGGATGCCGGTGACGGGATCGGTATTCTCCTGGCGATTGCGGCTCAGGATCGATCGCTTGTCCTCGGTGTAGCGCAACCCGCCGGTGAAGCGCAGTTCGGGGGTGATGTTGAAGTTGAACTGGCCGAAACCGGCGTAGCTCTTGTTGGCGATGTCGCCGTCGTTATAGCCCAGACGGCGCGTCCCCAGCGGGAAGGCCGAGAAGCTTTTCGACAGGTCGGTGCCCCGCTCGGTGAAATAGAAGGCACCGAGGATCAGTTGCAGGCGATCGTCGAACGCCTGGGTCGACAGCTGCAGTTCCTGCGAGAATTGCGACTGGTCGATGATGTTGCCGTCGCCGGGGCGCAGCCCGCCGGTCAGCACATAGGGCGTCCCGTCGTTATCGGAGAGCGATTCGGTGTCGACCCCGCGCCACGCGGTGATCGATTTCAGCGCGGTCGAACTGCTGATCTCATATTCGGTGGTCACCCCGACGCCCCAGGATGTGGCCTTGCTGAACGGGATCATGCTGAGCGCGACGTCGTAGAAATTGTCCTTGCCCCGAACGCTGACCGCATAATTTCCATAGGAATCGCCGGCGACCGGTCCTTTGACCGGGCAAAGCGGGTTCGGGGTGGCGCCCGAACAGGCGGCGAGCACCGCCTGCGCGGTGCCGTTCTGGTTCGCGCCGGTCGTCGGATTGCGGTTGTAGCTCTTGAGGCCGGTGATCTGGCCCTGGCCGTTGCGGTTGGTATAGTCGCCGACCACGGTCACCGTCAGGCCGGTGCCTTCGGGCGCGATCAACAGGGTGCCGCGCAGAAAGTCTACATTGTCGCCGCCGAGCGGCGTGTCGAAGCTGAGGTTGCGGCCGTAGCCGTCGCTCTGGACATGCTGGCCGACCAGCCGCACCGCGATCTCGTCGCCTTGGATCGGCAGGTTCAGGACGCCGGTGGTTTCCCAGGTGTCGTAATTGCCATAGCGCACGCGCACGCTGCCGCCGAAATCGCCGGTAGGCTTGTTCGAAATGATGCTGACCGCGCCGCCCGTGGTGTTGCGACCGAACAAGGTCCCCTGCGCGCCGCGCAGCACTTCGACCCGCTCGACATCGACGAAGTTGAACAGCGCGCCCGACGAACGGGCGATATAGACGCCGTCGAAATATTGGCCGACCGCCTGGTCGAGCGCGAGCAGCGCGTCCGAGGACGACTGACCGCGGATGCCGATGAAGGCCGAGGCCGGCTGGCCGGTCGACGGCTGCACGACGATGCCGGGCACCAGGTTCGGCAGCGATTCGATGCCGTTGACCTGCGCCTTGTCGAGTGTGTCGCCGGTCGGGACGGTGACCGCCACCGGGGTCGATTGCAGGCTTTCCGAGGTCTTTCGCGCGGTGACGACGATATCCTCGATACCGACGCTGTCGTTCGCGGAACGATCGGTTTCGGCCTGTGCGAACGCCGGCGCGGATGCCAGCACCGTGGCGCCCAACATGACCCCCGACAACAGCGACTGCTTGAAATTCCTCATCGCCTTCCTCCCACTATCCTGATTTTTTGTGATATTTCTGACACCGCGCCGCTCGCCGCGGCCCCGATGACGCGTGCGCCCGGCAAATGGGGCCACCCGTCCGGCTACCCCGTCCCTTTATCCGGTATGAAATCGCGCCGAACGACCCTTTCCCTCTCCGCAAAGCGGCTTTCTGCCGTCTTAGTTGTATATATGATTATATTAATGAACCTGATTAGCGAGTCAACACACTTCGCGCAAATCCGGTGCGGCGACAGCGCCGGCGGCCCCGGCGCCTTCAACGAATAATCATATACCTAAGTTATTTGATACTTGCATCCGCCATCGATCCCAGCCAACCTTTTTCCCGGAAGAGGAGATAGAGGATGAACCGCATTCCCCCGGTCGCGGTCGACGACCTGACGCCGCAGCAGCGCGATACCTATGACAACAAACCCGGCGGCAAGTTGAACCTCAGCCGCGTGCTAGCCCACGCCGTGACGATCCAGCCCGGAATCGGGCTCGCCGTCCAGGGGATGATGACGGGCATCGAGGTGCCGCCGCTCGAGCGCCAGATTTGTGTGCTCGCGGTCCTCCACCTCGATCGCGGCGCCTATGAATGGGCACAGCATCTCGAGGTATCGAAGACGATGGGCATCGCCGACGCCAAGGTCGCGGCGATCGCCGACGACCGCTTTGGCGACCCGATATTCGACGATCGCGAGAAAGCGCTGCTCGCCTTCACGCGCCAGGTGGTAAAGACGGTGCGCGTCGACGATTTCGTGTTCGACGCCGTCGCGGCCTTTTATTCGCCGCGCCAGATCGTCGAACTGATCCATGTGATCGGCATCTATATGCTGTTCGTCCGCGTGTCCGAGGTCGCGGAGCTCGAGATCGACGGGATCGTCGGCGGCGAATTCTGGCGCAAGGCGAACCAGCAGGCGGGACTCGTCGAATGACCGCGGCGCAAGCAAATGAGACGATCGACTACCCCTTTGTCCGGCTGTCGTTCGAAGGACCTCTCGCGATCGTCACGCTCAACGATCCCGATCGCCTGAACGCGATGGGCGACGACATGGCGCAATCGCTGGCGGCCGCGCTGGCCGAAATCGCCAAGCCGCGGCGGCGCTGCCGCGCCGTCCTGCTGACGGGCGAAGGCCGCGCCTTTTGCGCCGGTTACAATCTGATGGTCAACCGCAAGGCGCTCGCCGAGGGCAAGGCCATGATCATGCCGCTCGGCGGCGCCGAAACGCTCTATCATCCGATGCTGCGCCGGCTGCACGCGCTGCCGGTCCCGCTCATTGCCGGGGTCAACGGGCTGGCGATCGGGATCGGTCTGGGATTGGCGATGGCCGCCGATTATGTCGTGATGGCCGACGATGCCTGGGTCCAGACGCCGTTCAAGAATCTGGCGTCGGCGCCCGATTCGGGCCTCACCTGGCTGCTGCCGCGCGCGATCGGCGTGCCGCGCGCGAAGCGCATGCTGATGAACGCCGAACGGGTCGATGCCGCCACCGCCCGCGAATGGGGACTGGTCGCGGAAACCGTCGAGACCACGCAGCTACGCGCCCGCGCGCTCGAAATCGCGCGAGGGTTCGCCGATGACGCCACCATCGCGCTCGGCGAGATCAAGACGCTGATCGGCGAAGGTCAACGACAGGACATCCACAGCAGCTTCGAAGGCGAGGCGAAGGCGGTCGGGCGCACGGCCAGAACCAAGGACAATCTGGCCGCGGTCAAGGTCTTTGCTTCCGGCGAGAAACCCGTCTTCACGGGCGAATAGCCGGCGCATTCGCCATCGGAGCAACCGCCATCACCGCGATGACATTTTGACGAAAAGCGTCATTGCGTTAGTGTCACATTGACTCTAGCCCAAGCCCCATAGGGCCGAAAAAGGGGGCAGGATGGCATTGGAGGCAAAGATCGATCGGACGGTGGTCGCCGCCGCCGAACTGTTCATGCGGCACGGTTTCGCGCGGACGACGATGGGCGATATCGCCCGCGCCGCCGACATGTCGCGCCCCGCGCTCTATCTGCTGTTTCCGGGCAAGGAAGAGGTTTTCGAGGCGGCCGTCGTCCACCTCAACCGGCTGCGACTGGCCGAGATCCATGAGCGGCTGGGCGACGCCGCGACGCTGGGCGATCGCCTCTTCACCGCCTGCGACCTGTGGCTGGTTCAGGTCTTCGACCTGCAGCGCACAACGCCCGACGCCCGCGACATGGACGATCTTTCGATTCCGGTGGTGCGCCGCGTCTATGCCGAGCTGGAGGCGCTGATCGCGCGCCTGATCGCCGGGAGCGCGGCGGAAATGCCGCCCGCCGACAGCGCCGACCTGGCGCGCGGACTGGTCTTTTCGGTGCGCGGGCTGGGCGCCGTCGCGGCGGATGTCGACGACCTGCGCACGATGACGCGGCGGCAGGTCGACCTCCTGTGCCGCGCGATCGGGCACGGCGGCTGATCGACGACGCCCGCCTCAGGGTTCGAGCAACCGATCCCTGAGCGCGGCCAACACCGCTTCGTCCAGACCATGTTCGGCGCGCAGATAGGCCTCGGGCGACCCATATTTCTCGGCGAGCGCGGCGAAGGTCGCGTCGATATAGTCGGGGGCCGAACGCATCATCGTCCGCCATACCTCTGGATCGACCGCGAGCAGGTAAGCGAAGGGGCCGTCCGGATCGACATGGAACAATTGGCTGCCGGGGTCCTGAAACGTCTCGGTCAGCGCATAATCGGCGCGCACGCTCTCAAGCGGCACGCCGAGCGCGATAAGCAGGATGGCGCAAACGACGCCCGTGCGATCCTTGCCGGCGGTGCAATTGATCAGCAACGGGGTCCGCTGGTCCCGCAGCAGGTCGAACATCGCCCCGATGCCGCCCCGCTGTTCGTCGGCGATCAGGCGGTAACTTTGCAGCATCCGCAACCGGATGTCTTCGGGTCCGGTCGCGGGATCGCGCAGCATCGCGACGAGATCGCCCCGGCTGAGATCATAATCGCGCGTCCAGTAATGCAGGCCGCCGACCAGCTCGGGCGGCCAGGGATGGCCGGCGCGTTCCTCGGTCGTGCGCAGGTCGATGATCGCGCCCAGCCCCAGCGCCGCGACCTGCGCGATCCCCTTTTCGGTCAGCCCCGCCGGATGGCCGCCGCGCAGCAGCATGCCGCGGCGCACGGTGCGGCCGTCGGCGGCGCGATAGCCGCCAAGATCGCGCAGATTGCGCGATCCCGCGATGTCGAGCAACCGCGCCGCTGTCTCGCCCATCGGCGTCAGACGCCGAGCGCGCCGAAGGTGTCGAGATCGGCGACCGCGGCGCCGAAACAATCGCCCTCCGCCGTGACGATTTCGATCGGCTGCATTTCCAGCGGCGTGAACGGCCACATGAAACCGTGCATCGCATGGCGGCGATAGGCCTCCCACGCGTCCTCGCGGCTCGGCGGATTGGCGACGCCGTGCATTTTCAGCGCTTCGAGATAGCCGGCGAGCAAGTCCCTTTCCGCCGACCGGCGGTCCGCGACCGTCAGATTGCCGATGATCGAATAGGCAACGTCGTGCATATACGGCCCCTCCTGCCACGCCTGCCAGTCGAGAAAGCCCGGCCGGCCATCGGTTTCGAAGAACATGTTCCCGAGATGGGCGTCGCCGTGCGAGAAGCATTGCGGGATTTCGACCGACCGCTGCCACTGCATCCGCAGCCCCGCCTTGATCCGGTCGCGGTCGCGATAGGGCCCGACATAGGCGGCGCAGCGGCGGTGGTTCATGCACGCGTTGAAATAGTCGGGTTCGAGCATCATCATCACCACTCGGTCGGCCGCCTGCCAGACGGTCGAAAAGTTGCGCAAAGTCTTGAGCTCGGGCGACTGCCACCAGCGCGCGTGCATCCGCGCCAGCAGTTCGAGCGTCTGCGCCTGCTGGTCGATCGTGATCGGCCGCCGCGCGTCGCCGAAGCTCACGTTGCGCGCCGACAGATCTTCCATCAGCACCAGCCCCTGCACATCGTCGTGCCAGCCCGACCAATAGGCGCGCGGGATGTGGATATTCATCTCCGGAGCCCAGCTCGCGAAGAATTTCGCTTCGTTCACGAAGGAATCGTCGAAGGTATAGGCGTGGCGGATAAACCCGCCCTTCAGCCACATCGTCGGCGGCAGGCGGTGGGCGTGTCCGGCGTCATTATAGGACAGCAGCAAGCGGACCTTGGTCGCGGTGCCCGCGATGACCGTGCCGATATGCGCCTCGGTCACCACTGTGCCCGGGAAGCGCTCGGCGAGGATCGAGGTGAGCCATTCGGCGGTAATCTCCTCGATCCGCAGCGGCAGGTGGCTCGTCGGGGCGTCGGTCATGCGTCGTTCCTCTTCCATCGAATCACATTATAACTTATTTAGTATACTGTTTTGAGCTTTGGCAAGCCTTCTCGCTTTGGCGGGTCAGCCGCGCAGCCGCATCGTCTGCCCGGCGACCGCAAGCAGGACGCCGTCCTCGGAAAAGAGTCGTGTCGCGACATGCGCGATGCCGTTTTCACCCCCGTCGACATGCATCGCCGCGAGCACCCATTCGCCGACCGGCGCGGCAACGAAGCGGATGGCATTGTCGAGGCTGCTGCCTCTCGTCGTCGGTCCGAGCGCGTCGTCGAGGGCCAGAAAGGCACAGTCGGCCACGACAGTCAGCAACCTGCGGTCGAGCGGGGCGCCGCAGCGCGCGCGAATCCAGCAGGCGAGGTCGACGCCGCCGGGGCCGCTCCAATCGGCCCGATCGGGAATGGCGCCGCTCGCCAGCCGGAATTCGAGCAAGGTGTTGAGGTTCGTCGACAAGCGCCACGCCATCGACCGGCCCGGACACGCGTCCGGCGGCGGCACGGCGGGCATGGCCGCGTCGCGACGCGCGATGGCGGCATCCTGTCCGCCGCATGCGCCCTGGACGCGAAGAAAGGCTGGCTGACCGCATCGTCCCGTCACCCGGCACTGGCGCACCACCCGCCCGTCGGCGACGATTTCGGCATCGAAAGAAAGCGTATCGCCCGGCCGCGCCCAGGTCAGGAACTGCGCCGAGGCGAAGAGCGCGGGCCGCCCCGTTCGCCGCTCCATCGCCTCGATGGCGGCCGCGAGCGCTATGCCACCGAACAGGAACTGATGCGCGGGCGGCCCGACGCACAGGGGTTCGGGAACCTGAGCGAGGAAAATGCCGTCGTCCGCACCCGCGGTGAGTGCGAGCAGGGCCGCAGGCTTATCGGTCATGGCCTCAGCCGATCCGGCGGCCATAGGCGGCAAGCCGCGCCGCCAGTTGCGCGGCACGCTCGTCCTGATCGACCCAGCGGGTGCCGGCGGGCAGATCGCTCTTCAACCGATCGATCGTCGTCCGGTGCAGGCTGGAAAAGAGCGGCGGACCGTCGGCGGGCATATGCTGCCACCGGAGGATCGAGAAGACCTGCGACTGGCCGCCGGTATCGAGCCAGTTGTGGACCCCGGGGTCGCGCCTCGCGATGACGAGGCGGATCCGCCCGTCGCCATCGACCGCCGACTGCGCGGCGGTCAAGCTCGACTGGATGCGGTGATAGTCGCGCGAGCGATAAAGCCATTCGGTCAATTGCACCGCGGCATAGGATGCCCCCGCCGGATCATATTCGAGGATCGCGGCGTCATCGGGGCCGAGCTTATAGCTGCCGTTCGAAATGCCCTGCGTCACCAGCCCGCCGCCGACGCCGCGAAACGTCTGCGCCGGCGTGATGCTGTTGGGCGTCAGGCCGCTCCACACATTCTGAAACCAGAAATAGAGGTAGAGATCGTTCAGGGCATTGCTCGTCGCGCGCGTGACCATGTCATCGATCGAAATCGGATCGGCCCGCGCGTCGCCCAACCGTTCGATCGCGAGGTCGAGCGGCGTCTCGTGCGCCCAGTCCATCATCGAATCGCGGACGAACAGGAATTTGACGCCGGGGCGGGTGGCCAGGCGATTGCCCCTCCCCTCGCCCGCGCCATCGTCGATCAGCAATTCGAAACGTCCGTCGGCATCGAAGTGCATGTCATGGTCTTCGACCGTCTGCACCGTCTGCGACGTGCCGTAATTGGCGGTCAGCGTGAACGATATATTGGCCGCCTTGCGGTCGAGGATGCGGCCGGTCACCCGATAGCGTGTGCCATGTTCGATCCCCGCGAGCCGGTAACAATTGTCGGGATTGTCGCCGCCGGTGCGCGCGCCGGGCACATCACGGCCGTGCCACGAATAGGCCGGCATGAAGTCGCGCACGAACCGCGGATGCTGGGCGTCCGATGCCGCCGCCTTGAACAGCCAATTGTTCAGATATTCCTTGGCGAAACCCCCGAGCAACGGCCGCGCTTCGGCGGGGATGCGGTCGCCATAGCCGCGCCCGAACAGCGCCTCGATCTGCGCCAGCGTCGCGGCGACCCGCGGATCGCCCAGCAGCGCCCGCACATCGGCTTCGGCCGCGAACTGACCCGGATTGGCGATGGGATTGGTCATTGCCGTCTCTCCCGCTGGATGGAGAAACGTTCGATATAGGGCGCGAAGGCGCTTTCGATCACCGCTTCGTCGAGGCCATAATCGGCCAGCCCATATTTGCGACCGGGCGCCGAACCATGATGATCGGTCTCGAGATGCCGGGCCATCGCGCCGCGCGCCGCGGTGGTGAGCGGAATGTCGAGGTCGTCATAGACGCGCGCGACGGTTTCGAGCGGATCGGTGACGAGATCGGTGAACAGCACGTCGCTGACCCGTGCCTCGGCTCCCTCGCAGCCGCGCCACGCGGCATAGTTGTCGACAGCGAACTGCCAGGCGGCGAGCTGCTGCGCGCCGATCGCCAGCGGATCGACCGCCGCGTCGGAAAAAAGCGAGCGCAGCTTGCAAAAGAGGCTGGCGATCGACGGGATGACCTTGCCCGGATCGCGGTGGTTCACATAGAGGCGCGCATCGGGAAAGGCGATCAGCAGTTCGCGCCAGTTGAAGAGGTGGCCCGGTCCCTTCAGCGCCCAGCGCCGGCGCGGACGATCGATCTGCAGATATTGCATCAGCGCCGCCTGCCACGCAAAGGCCCCCGGCATCTTGTCGGCGATCGCCGCCTGATAGGCGGGGACATTCCAGTAGACCCCATAAAGGCTGCCGAGATTGCCTTCCTGCAGGAAGATGCATTCCTCGGGCAAGGCCGCGCCGAACGGATGGATCGCGGTCACATCGGGCGCCGTCATCCCCTGAAACGCCAGGATTTGCGTATAAAGCGCCTCCCGGTCCGCCGCGTCGGCGAGCGGCGACGGGATCGCCGCTTCCCACGCCGCGACACCGCGATTGCCGGGGTCCTGCGCCATCAGCCCGTGCAGGAAGGTCGTGCCGGCGCGCGGCATCCCCGATCCGATCAGCGGCGCGACGATCCGCTCGGCATCGGCGCCGGTCGCCGCCTTGCGCGCGTCGAGATAGCGAAGCCGCGACACGAGCATGGTGATCAGCCGGCTGTGGGTGCGGTCGCGCCCGGTCGCGGTGAGCGTCGCCCCGGCTTCGATCGCATCGCACAAGATTGCGAAATCGTGCCGGAAGCGCGCCTCGTCCCAGCGCTTGCCGCCCCAGTCGGACAGCCCGGTTCGCTGTTCGGCCTCGCGGAGCAGCGTCTCGGCGGCGATCGGTCCCGCATAGGGCACGAGCGCCGACGCGAAGGCTGCGCTCATAGCCCGGTCACCCGCTCATAGGCCGCCAGCGGCCCCGTCTGCGTCACCCCGCCGTCGACCGGCAGGGTGACGCCGGTGACGAACCGGCTTTCGGGTCCGGCCAGGAACAGCGCAGCCTGCGCGATATCCCAAGCATCGCCCTCGACGCCGAGCGGCGCGATCGCGCTGCGCACCCGACGGCGCTCGCCCACCAGATGCGCCTCGACCATCGGGGTGACGATATGCCCCGGCGCCACGCAATTGGCGCGGATGCCGTCGCGGCCGTACATCACCGCGAGTTCGGCGGTCAGCTGGATCACCGCCGCCTTGCTCGGCCCATAGGCGGCATTGCCATGCGCACGGATGCCGGCGACCGACGAGATATTGACGATGGCCTTGCCCCGCCCTTCCAGCAGCGCGGGAATCGCGTGGCGGCACATGTTGAAGATCGTGCCGAGATTGACCGACATGACGCGGTCGATATCGGCAACCGCGACCTCGTGAAGCGGTCCCGAGCCGGCGCCGACCCCGATATTGTTCACCAGAATGTCGAGGCCGCCGAGCCAGGCGAGGCTTTCGGCGGTCATCCGCGCCGCTTCGGCCGGATCGGCGACATTGCCCGCGACCACGATGCCGTCGCCGCCAAGGTCGCGGACCAGATCGAGCGTCGCCTGCGCGCGCTCGGCCTCGAGGTCGAGCAGCGCGACGCGTGCACCCTCGGCCGCGAACAGCGCCGCGATCGCCTTTCCAGTGCCAACACCCTCCCCTTGCGTCCCGGCGCCGGTGACGATCGCGCGCCAGCCGTCCAGCCGGTTGTGAAATTGGGTGGGCCGGGGCATGGGATTTCCTTTCTGTCGAGCGCCGCCGGGGCGCAGCGCAGCCTCAATCGGCGACGACGATCTCGCGCAATTTGGGTTTCACCACCTTGCCCATCGCATTGCGCGGGAACTGGTCGAGAAAGCGCCATTGGTCGGGCACTTTGTAGCGGGTCAGCTTGTCGCGGCAGAGCGCGACCAGTTCGGCCTCCAGCGCCGCCATGTCGGTATCGGGCCGCGCCGCCACGATGCAGGCGACGGTCAGCATCCCCATCCGGAGGTCGGGTTTGCCGACCACCGCGCAGTCGGCAACGCCATCATGGGTGTGGAGGATACGTTCGACCTCGGCGGGATAGACGTTCGATCCGCCGCGCAGGATCAGTTCCGAACTGCGGTCGGCGATGCTCAGCCAGCCGTCGGCGTCAAGGCTGCCATGATCGCCCGAATGGACGACCCCGCCGCGCAGCAGCGCCGCGGTCTTTTCGGGCTCGCGCCAATAGCCGAGCGGCGGGGTATAGACATTCGCCCAGGGGCCGGTGCGGACCGGTCCGAAACACACCTCGCCCACCGTGCCGGTCGGCAGCAGTTCGCCCTCGGCATCGCGGATCGTGATCTCGAAATGCGGCAGTGCGCGCCCGCTCGCTCCCTCGGGCGCGACGGCGTCGAACGACTGGGCGACGACGGTCGGCGCTTCGGTCAGGCCATAGGAGGTCGAGACATCATAGCCATGGCGGCGAAAGAAGGATTCGCGGATCGCCTGCGGCAGCGGCGCGCCGCCGGATGACATGCGGAAGCCGTCGGGAAGGTCGAGATCGGTCTGCAGCAGGTCATAGATCATCGTCGGGACGAAGGCGATCTGTCCGATCCGCTGTTCGCCGATCCACGCGATCAGCGGTTCGATCTTGATCGACGGCGCAAAGAGGAACGGCCGGCAGGCGAGGAAGGCCGATACCGGACCGAGGATCATGACGTTGGTGATCGTCAGCGGCAGCGCCGATCCGCGCCGCGCCTCGGGTGACATCAGCCCGTGCGCGAACCCTGCGGCGGGGACGGTGATCATATTGTGCTGGCTGTGGACGACGCCCTTGGGCACCCCGGTCGTGCCGCTGGTGTACATGATCGCGGCGGGCGCGAAGGGGTCGATCTCCGGCCGCGGTGCGGTCGCCCGGGCCGCGTCGGCCAGCGCGGCGTGCCAGCCGCCGTCGCGGCCCTCGGCATCGAGGATCCAGGCGTGGGCGAGTTCGGGCAGGTCGGGGCGCAACGCGTCGACCTGCGCCGCGACACTGCTGTCGGCGAGCAGCAGCGTCGTCCCGCTATGTGCCAGAATATAGCGCTTGTCGTCCGCCGGCAGGATGCGGTTGATCCCGACCCAGACGGCGCCGAGCCGCATCGCAGCGAAGAAGGCGATGACGAGCGCATTCTCGTTGCCGAGCGACGCCGCGACACGGTCGCCGGCGCGGATTCCGGCGGCGTCGAACAGCGCGGCGGCAGCCGTGACCGCCTGTGCCAGCGTGCGAAAACCATAGGCACGCTGGCTGTCGACCAGTGCCTCGTCGTCGGGGCATTGCGCCGCCGCGCGTTCGATCAGGCCGGCGACGTCACACGGCGCGCCGGGGGGATCGATTCGAACCGGGGGCGCCTGAAGCCCGAGCGCCGCATATTCCTCTTCCGTCATAATCCTCGCCATCGCAGCGTATCTCTCTTGCTTTAAGGTCTATATGATTATGATATATATGTGCAAGGCCTGAGTCCGCTTCCGCGCGTCGCGGATGGATTCGGAGCCCCGTCACGCCGTGATGCCAGCGAGAGGAAAAGAATGACACCGACTTCCCCCGAAGACCAACATGCCGCGTTCGGCGCCGTCGAAACGGTGCCGCTGAGCGGTTTCCAGAAAGTGGTGGCGCGCCGCCTGACCCAGAGCTGGACCCAGATTCCGCATGTCACGCATCACGACGATATCGACGTGACCGCGCTCGACGCGCATCGCAAGGCCCTGGGACCCGACGTCCGGATTTCACCGCTGATCTTCCTCGCCAAGGCGCTGGCGCGCGCGCTGGCGGCCTTTCCCAATTTCAACGCGTCGCTTTCGGACGACGGCAAGACGCTCGTCCTCAAGCGATATTTCCATATCGGGATCGCGGTCGACGGCCCGCTCGGCCTGCTCGTGCCGGTGCTGCGCGACGTCGATGGCAAGGATGTCGCGACACTGGCGGCCGAGCTTGCGGCGCTCAGCGCGCAGGCGCGCGACAAGGGCCTGCCGATGAGCGCCATGTCGGGGGGCTGCATGACGATCACCTCGCTCGGCGGGATCGGCGGCACGGGCTTCACCCCGATCATCAACCAGCCCGAAGTCGCGATTCTGGCGGTCACGCCGTCGCGGATGCAGCCCGTTTGGGACGGCGCCGCCTTTCAGCCGCGCCTGATGATGCCGCTGTCGCTGAGTTACGACCACCGCGTCATCAACGGCGCCGACGCCGCCCGCTTCGTTCGCACGATCGGGCAATCCCTGGCCGAACCGGAGGCTTTGACATGACGAACGAGACAGCGGCCGACACTCTGGTGCTGCGCGAGGACGCCGACGGCGTCGCGACGCTGACCCTCAATCGGCCCGAAAAAAAGAATGCGATCAATCGCGAATTGTTCAAGGCACTGCGGGCGCATCTGCTCGCGCTGCAGGAGGACGCCGACATCGGCCTGATCATACTGCGCGGCGCCGGCGCCGATTTCTGCGCGGGGCACGACCTGTCGGAAAAGCCCCACGCCGACGCGCTCGGCTGGCTGCGACGCGAGGTTCAGACGCTCGAACTGCTCACCCGCCTGCGCCAGCCGGTGATCGCCGCGGTGCAGGGCAACTGCTTCACCGGCGGACTCGAAATGGCGCTGTCGGCCGATTTCATCGTCTGCGATGACAGCGCGCGCTTCGCCGATACGCACGGCAAATGGGGGCTCGTCCCCGGCTGGGGCATGTCGCAGCGGCTGCCGCGGCGCGTCGGTCACGCCAAGGCGCTGGAAATGATGCTGACCTGCCGCCCCTATGGCGCCGACGAGGCGGTGGCGATGGGGCTCGTCAACCAGTGCGTCGCCGCGGGGCAGTTGGCGGGCGCAGTCGCCGAACTGGCGCGGACCATCCTCGCCAACAGCTGGCACAGCAATGCCGAGAACAAGCGGCTGATCTATAACACCGACGGCATGCGGCTGGCCGAAGGCTTGGACCATGAAATCATGCGCAACGCCGGCTTCGACCGCGACGCCGCGGCGCGGCGCCAGCGCTTCCACGATCGACCGCGCGACGGGGCATAAATTGGGCGATTATGTCTTTTGCAAACCCACGGAACGAATATCGGCTTTGGGGTAGGGAGCGGACGCTTATGCCATCGTCATCCCGGGCTTGACCCGGGACCCGCCTTTCTTCTTTCGCTGCCGGTTCAAAGACAAGGCAGGCCCCGGGTCGAACCCGGGGTGACGGGAATGGAACGACAGCAATCGGTCGCTTGCTGCCGTTACCGGGCGTAACGGTCGCGCAGTTCGCGCTTCAGCACCTTGCCGATCGGGCTGCGCGGCAGTTCGTCGACCACGGTGATCGCGCTGATCCGCTGGGTCTTGCCGACCTTGGCGTTGCAATCGGCGCGCACGCTCTCGGCGTCGGCGCCGTCCTTCAGCACCACGAACGCCACCGGGGTCTCGCCCCATTCCTCGCTCGGCATGCCGACCACCGCCGCCTCGACGACCCGGTCGTCGGCGAGCAGGATGCCCTCGAGGTCGCTCGGGAAGATGTTGAAGCCGCCCGAGATGATCATGTCCTTGGCGCGGTCCATCAGGGTCAGGAAGCCGTCCTCGTCGATCCGCCCGATGTCGCCGTGGCGATAGAAGAGGTTCCCGTCGGCATCGTGCCAGTGCATCGCCTTGGTCGCGTCGGGGCGGTTGTTATACCCGGTCATCATCGCCGGCGAGCGCCCGACGACTTCGCCGACCGAACCCTGCGGCAGTTCGTTGCCATCCTCGTCGATCACCTTGGCGACATGGCCCGGTGCCGGGCGGCCGACGGTGTGCAGCTTGTCGGGGAAATGATGCGCCTCGAGGATGAACGAGGCGCCGCCCTCGGTCATGCCATAGATTTCGACGAGGCCGCCGGGCCAGCGCTTCAGCACATCGGCCTTCAGCGTCGCGGCGAAGGGCGCCGAGGTGCAATATTTCATCACGAAGCTGTCGAGGTCGAAGCTGTCGAAATCCTCGAGCGCCATGATGCGGCGATATTGCACCGGCACCAGCATCGTGTTCGTCGCGCGCTCGCGGCTCGCGAGTTCGAGGAAGCCGCGCGCGTCGAATTTCTTCATGAGCACGACCTGGCCGCCCGACCCGACGGTGGGGAGGAAGCTCGCCATCGTGGTGTTCGAATAGAGCGGGGTCGACAGGATCGTCACCGCGTCGCGGCCATAGGCGGGGGCGCCGCGCTGGATATGCTGCCAGCGCATCGCATGGCTGTGGACGATGCCCTTCGGCGTGCCCGTCGTCCCCGAGGAATAGATGATGTTGAAGCCATCGTCGGGACCGATATCGACCGGCGCCGGTTTCGCGCCCGCGAGCGCCAGCCAGGCGTCCATCGGGGTGCCGACGTCGCTGCCGTCGATCGCGACGCGGTCGCTCGCGGTGACGACTTGCCCTTCCAGGCTCGCCGATGCGGCGCTGTCGAGGAACAGGTGGCGCGCGCCGGTGTCGGCGATCATCGCCGCCATCTGTTCGCCCGTCGCGCTGTTGGTGATGAGGCCGGCGACCCCGCCGGCGCGCAGCGTGCCGAGGATCGCCGCCATCTGCTCGACGCTGTTCAGCCCGGCGACCGCGGTGCGATCGCCTTTCGCGAAGCCGTCCTGCTGCAGCCGCGCCGCGATGCGATCGACCAATGCGTCCAGTTCGGACCAGCTCAGGCGCCGAATCGGATCGGCCGCGGCTATCGCATCGGGGCGTTCGGCGGCGTGGGCGCGGATCAGGTCGGGCAGGGTGGCGAAGTCGCCGGCGAGCATTTCGGGTGCGGTCATGAAGCGGTTCGTTAGCACAGCGGTGGCACGGTGCAACGGAGCGAAAAGGGGACCGATCGAAATGATGTGACGCGCGGGGGAGGGGCGATTGGAGCAAAGCGACCGTCGCGCCGCGACCGGACCCCCGCCGCTGATCGGCGTCCACCATGCGATCGCGGCGCGCGCACACCGGCTTGCCTGCGCGCTCGAGGCCGGCGGATTTCGCGCCATGTGCCTGCCGCCGCTCGCGGGCGGTGGCCGCGTCTGGCGCGATGGCTGTTTCGACCTCCTCGCCGTCGATCCCTTCGCCGAGTCGCACGATCCTGCGGGTCTCGTCGGCCTCGCGCGCGCGATCGCGGCGCGGCGGCCCTTGCTGATCCTGTCCGACCGCGATAGCCGCGCCGACCGGATGCTCGCGCTCGCTGCCGGCGCAGACGATGCGGTCGGCTGGGTCGACGATCCGGCCGAGGTCGTCGCGCGAATCGCCGGGCTGATCCGGCGGAGCCGGATGGCCGCAGGACAACTTGGCGGGGGCGAACTGCGGATCGACCTGATCGACCGCCGGGTCGAGCGCGCGGGACGCGAGATCCGCCTGCCGCTGCGCGAATTCGACCTGCTCGCCAACCTCGCGCGCGCGCCCGACCGGCCGGTGTCGCGCGTCGCGCTGCTCCGGGCGGTGTGGCGCATCGATTTCGATCCCGGCACCAACCGGGTCGAGGTGCATATGTCGCGGCTGCGCGCCAAGGTCGACCGCGGCTTCGCCTGGCCGATGCTATGCACCGTCAAGGGACAGGGCTATGCGCTCCGCTCGCGGCCCGAGGATCCCCCGTTCTGAAAACGGGGCGGTCATTTGACCCATTTGCTGCCGCGATTTGACCGATCCTGCGCTTCGTAGCGCTGCCGTGCCGCCGTCGCTTGACCAAAAGTTTCAGCTTGCTACTGACTTCGGACATAAAGAAACCAATGATCCCTGCTGGAGAGGTCCCCGATGCATCCGTCCGTCCACGCGCGCAGCAACCCCGACAAGCCCGCGATCATCGTCGCCGAAACCGGTGCGACGATCAGCTATGGCGAGCTCGATGCCGCGTCGAATCGCGTCGCGCAGCTGTTTCGCGCGCATGGCCTGGGGCATGACGATGTCGTCGCCTATATGCTCGACAACACGCCCGACTATTATGGGCTGACCTGGGGCGCGCAGCGCGCGGGGCTGCGCTATGTCTGCATCTCGTCGCGGCTGACGCAGGACGAGACCGACTATATCCTCGAAAATTCGGGTGCGCGGCTGCTCGTCGTTTCGGCGAGCCTCGCGGGCGCCGCGCAGCAGCTGACGACGCAAATCGAGCGCTTCGCGATGGGCGGCACCATCCCCGGCTACGCGAATTGGGAAGAGGCCGTCGCCGCGATGCCCGCGACGCCGGTCGCCGACGAGCGCGCCGGGGTCGACATGCTCTATTCGTCGGGGACCACCGGCCGTCCCAAGGGGGTGCGCGTGCCGCTGCCCGAGGATCCGGCGATCGACGCGACGAACAGCCTGGTGATGCTGGCGGCGGCGGTGTTCCAGATGAACGCCGACAGCGTCTATCTGTCGCCGGCACCGCTCTATCACGCCGCGCCGCTGCGCTGGTCGATGACCGTCCACCGGCTGGGCGGGACCGTCGTGCTGATGAAGAAATTCGATCCCGAGGCGGCGCTGTCGTTCATCGAAAAATATCGCGTCAATTCGAGCCAGTGGGTGCCGACCCATTTCGTGCGCATGCTCAAGCTGCCCGACGAGACCCGCGCGCGCTACGACGTGTCGTCGATGAAGGTCGCGATCCACGCCGCGGCGCCGTGCCCGGTGCCGGTCAAGCAGGCGATGATCGAATGGTGGGGTCCGGTGCTCTTCGAATATTATGCGGGATCGGAGGGCAATGGCATGACCTTCATCTCCAGCGCCGACTGGTTAACCCACAAGGGCAGTGTCGGTCGCCCGATCCTCGGCGCGGTGCATGTCATGGGCGAGGACAATGAAACCGAGCTCGGCCCGAACGAGGAAGGCTGCGTTTTCTTTGAAAGCGAAAATGTCTTCGAGTATCATGGGGATAATGAGAAGACCGCGTCGAGCCGTAACTCGAAGGGCTGGTCGACCCTCGGCGATGTGGGCAAGGTTGACGAAGAAGGCTTCCTCTACCTCACCGACCGCAAGAGCTTCATGATCATCACCGGCGGCGTGAACGTCTATCCGCAGGAGATCGAGAATCATCTCGTCACCCACCCCGCGGTCGCCGACGTCGCGGTCGTGGGCGGCCCGCACGACGATTTCGGCGAGGAAGTGATCGCGGTGATCCAGCCGGCGAACATGGCCGACGCCGGCGACGCGCTGCGCGACGATTTGATCGCCTATTGCCGCGAAAAGCTGTCGGGCGTCAAAGTCCCGCGCCGCATCGATTTCATGGAAACGCTGCCGCGCCACGATACCGGCAAGCTATACAAGCGCCTGCTCCGCGACCAATATTGGGCGCGGGCAAACTGACCGCGCGAGTCGGCGGCGGACCGACAGGCCGCCGCCCCGATGTTGGAGGCTGACTTATGAACAAGGCGATGATGACGGCGGCGATGATAGTCGCCGTGGGACTGGCAGGATGCGGCAAGAAGGACGCGCCGCCGGCCGACCAGACGGCCGACCCGGCCGCGACCGCGGCAACCGCCGCCCCCGTGGCGGCGCCCGCGGCGATCCCGATCGATCCCGCGAAACCCAACGCCTGCAACAAGCTGGCCGACGTCAAACTGGCGGCGACGATCGATGCCGCGACCAAGACGCTCAAGATCAGCGGCACCGCCAATGCGCCGGTCGCCGGCTATGCGACCGCGCTGCAGGCCGGCCCGCTCGACAAGATGAACCCACCGAACCAGGTCGTGCTGCTGCGCGCGAACGCGCCCGACGGCGCGACGCCGCAGGTGGTGACGAAGGTAGACCTCAGCCTCGACATCCCGAACGCGCTGCCCGCCTATAAGTCGGTGCGGATCGCCTGTCCGGGCGTGCCCGACATCGAACTCAAGGTCGGCTGAACCATGCAGGGAGGTCCAGGGTGAAAGAACGCGTCGAATTCTTCTTTGACCTGTCCTCGCCCTGGACCTGTCTTGCTTTCCACAATTTGCCGGGCGTGCTCGAACGGGCCGGGGCGAGCGCGCGTTACCGTCCGATCCTGGTCGGCGGGGTGTTCAATGCGGTGAACCCCGCAGTCTATGCGGCGCGCGAACAGGCCGACAACCGGCGGCTGCAGCACAGCTGGAAGGTGCTGAAGGACTGGGCACGGCTCGCGGGCGTGCCGATGAATTTTCCCTCGCAATGGCATCCGGCGAAGAGCATCGCGGCGATGCGTTTCTGCTGCGCGCTCGAGGACGATCAGGCGGCACTGGTGCGATTCGCGCGCGCCGCCTTCGCGAGCTATTTCGACCGGCAGGAGAATCTCGACGATGTCGCGGTGCTGACGGCGGTCGCGGATGCCGAGGGACTCGATGGCGCGGCGCTCGCGGCGGCGGCGGGCAGCGATGCGGTCAAGGCGCGGCTGCGGACCAATACCGAGGAAGTGATCGCGCGCGGCGGCTATGGCTCGCCGACGATCTTCGTCGATCGCGACGACATGTATTTCGGAAACGACCAACTGCCGCTCGTCGCAGCGGCGCTCTCCAAGGAAGCCTGAATGAAAGACCGCATTTCGATCACCATGCTGGAAGGTGGCATCGCCGATGTCCGGCTGATCCGCGCCGACAAGATGAACGCGCTCGACGCGGCGATGTGGGCGGCGCTGGCCGAGGCGATCGACCAGCTCAAGGCGACCGCGGGCCTCCGCGTCGTGGTGCTGTCGGGCGAGGGCCGCGCTTTCTGCGCCGGACTCGACCTGTCGAGCCTCAGCGCCGACCGCGATCCGGGCGCGAGCAGCGCGGGCGGCACGCTGTCCGACCGCACCCGCGGGGTTTCGAATAACGCCCAATATGCGGCGTGGGGCTGGCGCGAACTGCCGGTGCCGGTGATCGCGGCGGTGCACGGCGTTGCGTTCGGCGCAGGCAGCCAGATCATGGCCGCCGGCGACATCCGCATCGTCCATCCCGACACGCGCATCGCGATCATGGAAATGCGCTGGGGCCTCGTCCCCGACGTTGCCGGCATGGCGCTGTGGCGCACCCAGGTCGCCGACGATGTGCTGCGCGAGATGATCTATACCAACCGCGAATTCAACGGGTCGGAGGCGAAGCTGCTGGGGTTCGCGACGCATGTCTCGGACGACCCGCTGGCGAAGGCGATGGACCTCGCGGCGGTGATCGCGAACAAGAATCCGCACGCGATCCGCGGCGCCAAGCGGCTGTGCAACATGCTCGCCGACGCAAGCGACGCCGAGATTCTGCAGGCCGAGAGCGATGAGCAGGTGCTGGTGATCCGCACCCCGAACCAGATCGAGGCGGTGATGGCCGGGATGGAAAAGCGGGCGCCGAATTTCGCGGACTGATTTTCTTCGTCATTGCGAGGAGCCGAAGGCGACGCGGCAATCCAGAGTAGGCGCAGACCGCTCTGGATTGCATCGCTTCGCTCGCAATGACGGGGCTATACCAACGAGAGAAACCGCACCGCATTGTCCCAGTCGCGCTTGTGCGCCGCGCGTTGCGCCTGCGCCAGGGCATCGGCGCCCCAGCGCCGCTCCTGATAATGCTCGTCGAGGCTGACCGCCGCCCACAAATCCTCGGGACCGAACGCCCCCTCGATCCGCGCCAGCCCCGCGACCAGCGATCCGCCGATCGTCACCAGCGGGGTCAGCGCCGTCATCCGCCACGGATCGAGCGCCAGCACCGCCGCGCGCAACGCCGCCACCGTCGCGGGCGGCTGGTCGATCGGCAAAATGCCCCGCGTAATCTCGAACTCGACCCCGTACCGCGCCTCGGCCCAGGCCAGCAGCGGGTTCCACGCCGCGGCCTGCTCAGCCTGCAACAAGGCGTCGCGGTCGTCGCGATAACAGAAGAGGTCGGTCGCGGCATAAGCGGCGACGGGTTCGGCAAAGACGGCGGGGCCCGGCATCGCCAGATCGATCGCCGCGTTGGCGAGGCCGGTCAGCGGCATGGCCGCGGGATCGACGGTCTCGCCCTGCGCCTGCCATTCGGCGGCGATCGCCTCGGCAAGCGCGGGGTTTGCGACCGCGAGCGGCGCGCGCTGCGGGGTCCGCACCGGGCGCCCGTCGAGCGCGATGCCCCAGCCGCCGCCCTCCTCGACGACGCTGGCCTCTTTCCAGAAACGCTTCATAGCTCTTTGGGCGTCCGCCAGCGGCGCGCGAGCAGCAGCGGAAAAACCGCAAAATCGAACGCGCCCATCAGCACCACCGCGATGCCGATATAGCGGTCGGTCGGTTGCCCCGCCAGGTCCCAGCGCCCCGCGACGAGCAGAAAGCCCGCCATGATGAGCAGCGCGCCGATGATGCGCATCAGGTTGATCGCGAAATAGCGTTTCTTGGCGAGCGCTTCGTCGGCGCGGGTCATCGTCTTTCTCCTCGACCAGCGAGCTGGTCCATCAAATGGGCGAGCGCGCCATGACCCTGCGCCTGCAGCGCGCCCGCCACCCGCGTGCGTTCGTCGGCGGGCTTGTTCTGCGACAGTTTCAGCGTCGGGCGCCAGGCGGTGATGGTCATTTCGAACCCGGTGATCGCATCCGCCATCTTGCCGAAAATCGCCGGGCTCATCTTGTCGCGGGTCCACGGCGGGTCGATGCCGATGCGCCCCTCATGGAGCGCCGACAGCGTATCGAGCTGGCCGATCAGCGCCTCGCGGTCGAGTTTGCGGGCCTTGCCCTCCATTTCGACCGCGACATAATTCCAGGTCGGGACCTGGTCGGGCGCGGCGTACCAGCTCGCGCTGACATAGGCGTCGGGACCCTGCACCACCGCGAGCGCCGCGGCGCCATCGAGATGCCGGGCCAGCCCGTTGCCGCGCGACAGGTGGAATTGCAGCGTGCTGGTATCTTCGCTCAGCACCACCGGCGCGTGCGCGACGCGCGGGCCGTCGGGGGTGCTTGCGAAAATCGCGGCGAAGCCGATCTCGCGCACCAGCAGCGCAGCGAGGTCGTCGTCCTTCGGCCGAAAGGCGGGATCGGGATGCATCAGCGCGGCTTGGCGGGCTGCGCCGGGTACTTTTTCGCGGTCGGTTTCTTGCCGACGGGTTTCGGCGTCGTCGGCTTGCCCGATTTGGCCTTGGGTTTGGGCTTCGGCTTGCCGACGAAGTCGGTCGGCTTGCTGTCGGCGGTGCGCCCGCGCCGTTCGCCGCGCCGGGCCTTGCGGATTTGCTTGCTGTGCGCCTTGGCCTGCGCCTTCAGCGCCGATTTGGGCGGCGGACCTTTTTCCTGCGCGTCGATGCCGATCTGGCCGAGCAGGGTGTCGAAGCCCAGCGCGTCGAGGCTTGCGGCGAAATGGTCGGGCACCTCGGCGCTTATGTCGATCGCGCCGCCGTCGGGATGGTCGATGCGGAGGCGCCGGCTGTGCAGATGCATCTTGCGGCTGATCGTCCCGGTCAGGAACGCGCCCTTGCCGCCATATTTGCCGTCGCCGACGATCGGGTGGCCGATCGCCGCCATATGGACGCGCAGCTGGTGGGTGCGCCCGGTCAGCGGTTGCAGCTCGACCCACGCCGCGCTGTTCCCGGCGCGCTCGATGACGCGGTAGCGCGTCTTCGATGGCAGGCCGTCGTCATGGACATGCATCTTCTCGCCGCCCGATCCGGGCTGTTTGGCGAGCGGCAGGTCGATCTCGCCCTGCTGGATTTCAGGAACCCCGACGATCAGCGCCCAATAGGTCTTTTTCGCGCTGCGGTTCGAAAAACTCTTGGCGAAATAGGCGGCCGCCTTTGGCGTGCGCGCGATCAGCAGCGCACCCGACGTGTCCTTGTCGAGCCGGTGTACGAGCTTCGGCCGTGTCGGTCCGTCGAATTTCAACGCGTCGAGCAGTCCGTCGACATGCTGTTCGGTCTTGGTGCCGCCCTGCGTCGCGAGTCCCGGCAGCTTGTTGAGCACCAGCGCGCTCGCGTCGCGGTGGATCAGCATACCGGTCGCGAGTTCGACATCGGCGTCGGTCAGCGCGCGGCCCTTGCGTGCCGGACGTGCGGCGGTCTCGACCGGCGGCGACGGCATGACGAGCGCCTGCCCGGTCGCGATGCGGTCCGACACATCGGCCTTTTTGCCGTCGAGCGTCAGCTGCCCCGACCGCGCCCAGCGCGCGAGCAGCGCGTGCGGCGTCCCGGCGCGATGGCGTTTGAACCAGCGGTCGAGCCGGATGCCGTCGTCCTCTTCGGCGATCGTTGCGCCGTCCATGTCGATCTTGCTCATGCCGGCACCTGCCGCATGACGAGCAGGCCGAGACCGCAGGCGGCGATCGCGCCGACCACCGAGGCGAGGACATAGGTGAAGGCCTGTGCGCTCTGCCCGCGTTCGAACAGCGTCCAGAACTCCATGCTGAAAGCCGAGAAGGTCGTGAAGCCGCCAAGCACGCCGACGCCGAAGAACAGGCGCGCCGCTTCGGTCCCGCCGCTGCGCGCGAGCCAGCCGATCAGCACGCCCATCAACAGGCTGCCGGCGATATTGATCGACAGTGTCCACCAGGGGAAGCCGGGACCGAGGCGCGCGAGCATCGCGCCGCCGACGAGGTGCCGCGCGCCGGCGCCGATGGCGCCGCCGATCATCACAGGAAAAAGGCCGTTCATCCGCCCGCCCTAGCCGCAAAAGCGCGCGGCGGAAAGCCGTGCGTCGTCAGCGGTCGGCCGCCGCGGCGCCGACGGCGGTCGCGGCGCGTTCGTGCACCGCGCGCCAGTCGGCGGGCCGGTCGAAATCGCCCTGCCAGATCCCGCGCCGCGCAAGCTGCGCTTCGCCCTCGTCGGGCAGATGGGCGTCGTCGGTGGCCACCGCCCAGCCCTGGCGGATCATTTCGGTCGCCAGATCGACGCCGTCGGGCTCGGGCCGGGTGCGGCAGGCGGCGAGCGTGCGGCCATATTTGTCCTTCGCCGCCAGCGTGCAGTGCAACGGCCCGGACCCGGCAAGGCGCGCGAGCGCGGCGCGCGCCTCGTGCCCGCAGGCCCAGCGGCGGCCATCGGCGCGCGCGCAATCCTGGCGATATTCGACGGCATCGAGCCCGGTCAGGCGAATCGTGCGCGCGGCGCCGTCTTGCGTCACGGTGAGGCTGTCGCCGTCGATGACATGGACGAGCGGGATGGTCTGGGTCGGTGCCGGCTGCGCAAACCAGACCGCTCCCGCCATCGCCGAGAGGAGCAGCAAGGCGCCTAGCGACCGGAGGCGCCGCCGCCAGCGCAGTCGGGTGGAGAGGGAGGGGCGCGGCAGCATGGTATCGCGATCAGTGCGGGGATGGCGCGGGTCTGGCAAGCGCGAATAGGGGATTGACGAGGAGAACAAAACATGTCCAAAATGGATGTTATTCCACCCGCGCGATCCGGATCAAAGGCTGGCTATCACCGGTCAGCATCCGGATCGGCGGCACTCTGGAACGAACAAAAGGTGAATATCGCCATTTTGACGACATAAGGACGCCAAGGCGGAGACACGGCGAGGAAAGGGGCGGCACGATGGACCACAGGATCGACACGGACCCACGGATATCGGCCTTGCCGCCGGTTCGCTTCGACTCACTTGCCCCGCCGCGGTGGGATGCGCCCGCCGATGCCGACGTCGGCCCGGCGGCGGTGCTTTTTGTCGGGCCGCGGGCGATCGGCGCCGATCTGACGCGCACCGGGCGGGCGCGGGTGGTCGACCATATCCCGCCGACACGGATCGCCGCCCATCTGCGCACCATGGCGCTGCCCGATATCGTGTGGCTGATCGACGCCGAGACGATCGAAAGCGAGACGCTCGCCGAAATTTGCGATGCGGTGCTCGCGATGGAATGCGCCCTGGTGTGCGAAACCGCGCTCGGCGCGCTCGACCGCGTCGCGGCGATGGTCCCGGCGTCGATCCGCACCGAATGGCTGGTCGATGCCGATGCCGCCGACCGCCTCGTCGCGCTCGCCGCGGCCTCGCGGTCGCTGCGCACGGCGGTCCATGACATCGCGCGCGACGAGGCGATGGAACGGATCGACCGGTTGCAGGACGAGGTCGCGCGCATCGCGCGGCTGCTCGGCGATCTGTCGGGTCAGCGCGGCCTCGCCGGCACGCCGCCCGCCCTGGCGCCGCGCGACGAGAATTTTGGCGAGTCCGGCGGCCTCGTCCGTTCGCCGGCGCGCGATTACGCCGCAGGCCCGCGCAGCTTCGAGCCCGAGGAACGCACCGTGCATCGCCAGCGCGCCAAGGCGGTGCGCCGGATGCTGCGCCAGCGCCGGATGCGCGAACAATATTTCCCCGCCGACCTGTTCGCCGATCCGGCGTGGGACATGCTGCTCGACCTCTACGCCGCGCGGCTCGAACGCCAGCCGGTGTCGGTATCGAGCCTGTGCATCGCCGCCGCGGTCCCCGCGACGACCGCGCTGCGCTGGATCAAGACGATGACCGACGCCGGGCTGTTCGTGCGCGAGGCCGATCCGCAGGATGGCCGCCGCATCTTCATCGGGCTTGCCGACGCCGCCTTCGATGCGCTGGCGCGTTATTTCGAGGCGCTGGAGGAATAGGACTCGGCCTGCGCGATCGCTTCGGCGCATGTCTGCGGCGGAGCCGGCCGCGCCGCGGGCGGTGGCCCGGGGACCGACGATTTTATGGGCGGCGCATGGCCCACCCGCTCGGACAGCGCCTTCAGCTCGTCGCAAGGCCAGCCGCCCGGTTCGGTCGACGTCAGCAGATCGTCGAGTTCGCGCCGGGCGCGGCCGGTGTCGCCGGCGCCGTCGAGCGCATCGACGAGGCAGGTTTTCGCGCCGAAGCTGCGCCGCTCGCGCGGGATGTCGGTTACCGCCGCGGCTGCGGCGTCATAGCGCCGCTCTTCGACGAGCGCGGCGCAGGCGTGACCGGCCTCGAACCGCCCGGTGCTCGCCTTCAGATTTTTTTCGAGGAAGGCGGCATAGTCGGCCCGCCCGGCCTGGCGGAACATCTCGGCCGCCTGCGCATAGGCGCGTTCGCCGCCGCGATAGTCGCCCGCGGCGAAGCGCGACTGGCCCTGAAATTCCAGCATCTCGGCGTGCAGATATTTGCTGCCCGTCGCCTCGATACGGTCGACACCCCGCTGATAGAGTTTGGCGCTCGCGTCATAATCCTGCCGCTCGTCGAGCATCTGGCCGTAGAATTGGGTCGCATAGGCGACCTTCGTCGCATCGCCGACCGCCTCGGCGGCACGGACTGCCAGCGGGTACCAGCGCTCGACCGACGCCAGATTGCCGGCCGATACCGAGACTTTGAGCGCCATATAGGCCATTTCGGATTTGGCCTTCGGCTGCTTCGCCCGGCGACAGACGGCCTCGAAATCGGCGAGCGCGGGGCCATATTGTTTTTGCTGCGCGAACAGCACGCCGCGGTCGGCGCGAAAGATCGTCTCGCGATCGACATGGCCCGTCCGGGTCGCGCCCTCGATCGCCTCGTCCCAGTTTTGCAGCGCGCGTTCGCCCTGGCCGTCGAGCGCCAGCGCGCGCGCCAGATAGCCCTGCGCCGACCAGCGGTCTGCCTCGGCCATGCGCCCGGCCGCGGCCTCCAGCGCCGCGATCGCGGGCTGCGCCTTGCGCTCGGCGAGCAGCGCCAGGCCTTCGCACAATTGGGGATCCTCGCTTGCCGCCCGCGGCGTGCTGCGGATCGCGTCGGCGCCGGCATGGCGATCGGCCTCGGCGAGGCACCCGGTCGCGACGGGCGCCTTCCTGGGTGCGCAGCCGGTCGCCGCCAGCATGGCCGCGCCGGCAAGCAGCAGGGCCTTCATCCTCGCGCCGTTCGACATATTCGCCCCCATCCCGCCAAAGGACCGACGTTAGGGAGAGAAGGATTATTTTCCGTTTATGCGCAAAGGCGCCTCCCGCTACCTCCGCTCGGCCGCTTGCCAGCGACGGCGGCTTATGGCAGGGGCGCGCTTCTCCGAAAGGGGGCGCTTAGCTCAGTTGGTAGAGCATCTCGTTTACACCGAGAGGGTCGGCGGTTCGAGCCCGTCAGCGCCCACCACACGGCCATCGGCAAAAACGATCGAGCCTAGTCCGCGTTGTGCGGCGTTTCGGACATTGGCGACCGTTTCGTCGCCGCCTGTTTGCCCGAAGGTCGGGGGATGAGGACAAAGGGCCCCGCGGCCCGGTCCTCCAATGCGCGATGCGCCAGCGCCGCGTCGGTCAGCGGATAGGCGATACCGCGCTCAGCTTTCAAAATGCCCGTTTCGATCGCGCCGAAAAACATGGCCGCGATTGCGTGGAGCGCTTCGGGGGTGCGGACATGGTGCGCATAGGCCGGGCGCGAGATTGTCAGGCCCTTCATCGCCAGCCGCGAGATGTCGAAGGGGGCGACGGGTCCCGACGCCTGGCCATAGTTGACGAGATGACCAAGCAGACCAAGCGATTTCAGCGACCCGTCGAACGTGTCGCGTCCGACCGCGTCATAGACGATATCGACGCCGGCGCCGCGGGTCAGGTCGAGCACCCGCTCGGCGACATCCTCCTCGCCATAGAGAATGACCTCGTCGCAGCCATGGGCGCGGGCGGCGGCGGCCTTTTCGCGCGACCCCGTCGTGCCGATGACCCGCGCGCCGATCTCGGTCGCCCATTGCACGAGGAGGCGCCCGACACCCCCGGCGGCGGCGTGGACGAGGATCGTATCGCCCGCCCGCACCTGGCGGACGCGGTGCAGCAGGACGGCGGCGGTCAGCCCCTTGAGAAACATCGTGCCCGCGACCCGATCCTCGATCGGTTCGGGCAGGCGCACACACAGGTCGGCGCCTATATTGCGTTCATCGGCATAGGCGCCGTAGGAGGAATCGATATACGCCACCCGGTCGCCAACCGAAAATCCCTGCGCCGCTTGCCCGACCGCTTCCACAGTGCCCACGGCCTCGAGACCGGGTATGCCGGGAAGGGCGAGCGTCTTGTAGGCGCCCGACCGCACATAGATGTCGTGAAAATTCACGCCGATGGCGGTCTGGCGAAGCCGCAGTTCGCCCGGCCCCAATGCCGCAAGCTCGACCGGCTCGGCGCGCAGCGCCGCCGGGTCGCCATATTGTCTGAGCATGATCGCCTGCGCCATCCGCCATCCTTTTCGATCGGTTGAAGCCCCGCCTGTCGATCGGCGCTGCGGGGCTTTGGCGCTGTTCCGTTACGCCGCCAGCGGGCGGGCGCCGCGCACCAGCCGTCCCGGTACCGCGCCGGTGTGCCGGCCGTGCCGATAGGTCACCACACCCGAAACGATGGTCGCGTCATAGCCATCGGCCAATTGCCGCAACCGCCGGCCGCCCGCCGGCAAGTCGTTCACGACCGAGGGATTGTGGAGGCGCAGCGCGGCGAAATCGATGATATTGATATCGGCCTTGGCCCCCACCGTCAGCCGGCCCCGGTCGCCAAGCCCGACCATGTCGGCGGGTTCACTGGTCAGCGCGGCGATCGCCGTTTCGATCGGGATGCGCTGGTCGGGGTCGGCATCGGCGGCCCAGCGCTTGAGGAAGAAGGTGGGAAAGCTGGCGTCGCAGATCATGCCATAATGGGCGCCGCCGTCGGCCAGGCCGACGACCGTGCCCGGATGCGCCAGCATGGCGTGCACCGCGTCGAGGTTTCCGTCGCGATAATTGGCGCCCGGCTGGTAGAGCAGCGCCTTGCCGTCCTGCTCGAGCAGCAAATCATAGGCATGCTCCTCGGCCGTGATGCCGAGCGCCGCGGCGCGGGTATCGATGCGGTCGGCGAGGTCGGGTTCGTAATCGGGCGCCGCGCCCATCGGATAGGCGTAACGGAACGCCTGCACCGTCTTCACCGATACCGGATTGCTGTCCTCGGGCCGTTCGGACAGCAGTTGCGCCCGGAACGCCGGATCGCGCATCGCCGCGACCTTGTCCGCCAGCGGCCGGTCGAGCAGCGGCCTGAAGCTGGGATGGAGAGAAAAGGGGTGGAAGCTGAGATCGAGCCCATAGAGCATCCCCACCGGCCGCGGCGCGACCTGGGCGCAGATCGGCAGTCCGTCGCTTCGCGCCGCCGACAACCCGTCGAGCGACACGCGCCATTCGTCGGGGTCGCCCGTCGGCATCTGGAGCAGCGAATAGGATAGCGGCCGGCCCGATGCCTCGGCGAGCCGGCGCATCAGCGCGAACTCGTCGGCCGCGGGTCCCATGACGCGCGGGATGATCTGGTACACGCCGTCGTCCGCGTCGCGCAGGCCGTTCGCGAGCGCGATCAGCTCATCCTCTTCGGAATGGAGGCTGGGGGCCAACTCCCCCGCCTTCGTGCGGTGCATCAGGTTGCGCGAGGTGCTGACCCCCAGCGCCCCGGCATGGATCGCCTCGGTCGTCAGCGCGCGCATCTGCGCCAGATCCTCGGCGGTCGGCGGCTCATGATCGGCCGCGCGTTCGCCCATCACGAAAACGCGCAGCGCCGAATGCGGCAGTTGCGCGGCGATATCGATGTCGAGTTCGCGGGTATCGAGGACGTCGAGATATTCGGGAAAGGTTTCCCAGTTCCACGGCAGGCCCTCGGTCATCACGACCTCGGGAACATCCTCCACCCCCTCCATCACCGCGACGAGCATGTCGCGCTGGTGGGGTTTGCAGGGTGCGAAGCCGACGCCGCAATTGCCCATGACAGCGGTGGTCACGCCATGGTTGGACGAGGGCGCGAGGCGGTTTTCCCAAAGCGCCTGCCCGTCATAATGGGTGTGGACATCGACGAAGCCCGGGGTGACGATTCGCCCCGCCGCCTCGATCTCTTCGCGCCCCTTGCCCTCGATCTGGCCGATCGCGACGATGCGCCCGTCCTTGACCGCAAGGTCCGCCGCCTCGCCGCGATGGCCGAGTCCGTCGAATATCGTTCCGCCGCGAATCACCAGGTCATAATCGGCCATCTTGGTTCCCATCCTGCTTGTCGCCCGACGATAGCAACGCGCCGCGAAGAAAAATGTCGCCTTGTTGACAATCTGCGGCGCGCGATCCAGCGTCGCGACATGGCATCCGATCTGGCCGACATTCTTGCCGCCGACAGCTGGTTCGGGGGCCTGCCGGCCGAGCAGCGCCACGGGTTGCAGGCGCGGGCGCGGGCGCACGACTTGCGCGATGGCGTCCACATCTATCGCATCGGCGACCCGCCGAACGGATTGCATGTCGTGGTCGAGGGTCAGGTGCGGCTGGTCAGCTATCCGGCGGCGGGGCAAGAACTGGTCAACATGATCGTCAAACCCGGCCGCTGGTTCGGCGAGCTTTCGGTGATCGACGGCAAGGAGCGGCCGCACGACGCGATCGCGGCGGGCGCCGTACGCCTGTTGACGGTGCCGATGGCCGCGATCGCCGAGCTGACGGCAGCGATGCCCGACCTGTGGCGCGGCTTGGCGCTGCTCAACTGCGCGCACCACCGGCTCGGCATGCGCGAGGCGGGGCGTGTCCGCGCGCTGCCGGCGCTCGCCCGGCTCGCGGTCTTTCTGGCTGGTGGCGCCGGCAGCGCACCCGATCGTCCGCTCCGCGCGACGCAGGACGATCTGGCGCGGATCGTCGGGGTGTCGCGCCAGCATATGAACGGGCTGCTGCGCCTGCTCGCGGACCGCGGGCTAATCTCGACGGGCTATGGCGGCGTCACAATCGGCGACCGCGCGGGCCTTCTCGCGCTGGCCGATCGGGAGGAACTGGGCTGAGCTAGTCGATCGCCGATCGCACCCAGTCATCGAGCCGCTGTGCCATCGGGCGCCAGGTCAATTCGACGAAGAAGCCGAGCGCGGCGACGGTGTCGAGATGGACGATCGCGGCGCTTCCGTCGGGTTGCCGCTGCGACAGCACCTCGAATATCGCGTCCGCTTCGAGCGGGCGGTCGCGAACATCGTCGGTCGCGACACCGACGTGAAAAATGCCTTCGCCGCGCGTGCGCAGCCATTCTTTCGCATTGCCGTCGCCGACGCCGGGCTCGATCATCTCCAGATGGATCGCCCCCCACGGCGCGAAGGCGTTGCGGTTGGCGATCCGGCCCTGCCAGTCGCGATAGCGTCCGACATAGTCGGTATCCATGCGCTTCCAGTTCGACAGGCCGAGCAACGCGCCATAGCGCGCCATGCCCGCGTCGAGGTCGGCGACGACCACCCCGATCTGATAGATGTCGAGCGCGGCGGGCAGGCGCGCGATCACCTTTTTGCCGCCGTCACCACTTGCGCCGCCATTGCGCGCCGCGGAAGCGAGCGCGCAGGCTTTCGCGGCGCGCTTCATGGTCGATATGCGGGGTGTCGGCGGGCAGGTGATTGCGCAGCTCGGCCAGCTTGATGCGTTTCAGCCGCGGCGTCGGTGCCGAACTCGCCTGATACCAGCGGCCCTGCACGACGCCCTTGTAGCGGCCTGCGGTGTCGAGCCAGTTGGGAACCCCCGGATCGTCGACCGATATGACCGCGCGGAACAGCCCGTCGGTGTCGCGCTGCGCCTGAAAGCCGTTGAGGCTCGACTGGCATTTGTCCCAGTCGATCGTGTTGAACAATTGATCGGCGAGCAGCACAGACCAATAGCGCACCTGGTCGGGCACCTCGGTTTCGAGGATCAGCGCCTCGCCTGCGGAAAATTCGAACAATCCTTCATAATAGGTCTGCTCGGCCAGCCCGCCGATATCGGACCATGTGTTAAGGACGACGCTGTTCACCGGATGCTGGCTCAATGTTTTCACGAAGTGGACGAACAGCTGGGCATAGCGTTCGGGAAAGCCCGCGAGCCGTTCCATACGGTACGCGACCTCGTCGATCGTCGGGCGGCCGAAGCCGCCGACATCGTCGAGCCGCTCGATCGCGATGCGGCTGTCGACCTCATTCTCCCAGTCATAGCTCGCCTCGCGGATGCCGATCGTGCGCGCGTTCGCCGGGAGTTCGTACCAGTCGCCGTCATAACCATCCGGACGTGCGGCGCTGAGGATCACCGAGAAGCGGCCATCCGCGTCGAGCGTCAGCGTGTCGGCATCGATATGCCCGACCGACGGTCCCGGCTTGTCGTCGACCCCGATATAGCCCGACCCGATGCCGATATGGACGAACAAGGTCGTGCCGCGCCAGCCCGACAGGCGATAGCGGCCATGGCCCTCGACGAAGGTCGATCGATACATATAGTCGGGATTGGGCGCCGCCGATTTGATCACCGGATTGAGGAAGCTGTAGAACCCGGGGACGCGCGCGTCCTGCGCCATGATCGGCGCATAGCCTTGCGACAGGCTCATCGCCATCTGCTGGATCGCCTCCTGCTTCAGCCAGGGATCGCCGGGGTCGATCATATGCTGAAGGCTGCGGTCGATGCCGGAAATCAGGTCGATGAAACGTGCCCATTCCATCGGGACGGCGGGTCCGGTCGTCATTACGTTCTTCCTCCCGGTCAATTGCGCGGAATGCGCGCGAAGAATTGCTCGCCCGCCGGTTTCAGATTGATCAGCTCGTAATAATGGCCGAGCTGCGCGGTCGTGTCGGCGTAGTGAAAATCGAGATTGTCGCCAAAACTGCCGCTGTGCGCGACCGGGAAGCCCGCGGCGTCCATCTGCGCAATCGCCGAGCGATATGCCTCGTCGTTGAAGACGAGAAAGCCGAGGTGATGGAGGCGGCTGCCGTCCTCCGCCTCGGGAATCCAGTCGCGAAAGACGGTCTCTGCATCGGGGTCCGGCTCGATCAACTCGATCATAACATCGCCGGCATAGGCGTTGCCGATGAAGCGCGTGCCGTGCCCGGGACCGAGCAGCGCCGCCATGTCCATGACGTCCCATTCGGCGATCCCGAAGTCGCGGGCAAAGCGCGCGCGCGCGGCCTCCAGATTGCGGACGACATAGGCGATCTGGAAATGTTTCTGGAAAAGGACGGTCATGGTCAGGCTCCTGCGGCGGCGGGGTGCTTCAGGTCGAAGCGCGCGATGTAATCGGTAAACAGCGGGGTCACGGCGCTCGACTCGACCGGGGTGTAGCGGTGCGTCGAACGGGCTTCGGGCGGGTTGGCGGCGGCCCAGCCGCGAAAACGGGTCTCGGCGTCCGGCGACAGCGGAAGGCCGAACTTGCCATAGATGCGCCGGACGACGTCCATCGGATCGTTCCGGATATCTTCCTGCCGAATGTGGATGAAGCGGTCGGGCGCGCGATCCGCGGCGACCATGCTGCGCCGGGCGCCCTCCGCCCAGAAGCTCGCCTCGCGGGCGAGCAGGCGATCGCGATCGACCGGGGTATCGGTCATCAGGTCGCGAATGCCGCCGAGCAGGCTCATCAGCGAGGCGATCGACGCTGCGGGGTGGCGGTGCGTCTGGACGATGCAGGCGTCTGGAAAGGCCGCCAACAGCGCGTCGATGCCAAAGACATGGCTGGGATTCTTGAGCAGCCAGCGCCGCCGGTCGCCGAGTCCGACCAGCTTCAGCACCTCCTTGTAGCGCAGAAAGGAAGGGATCTCGTCGGCGGCGCGGAACCAGGCGTCATAGGCGGGCGCGTCGATGTTGGAAGCGAACCAGTTGCAGACAAAGCTTTGCGCCATCGGCATCAGGCATTCGTCGACCTCGCCGGCTTCGGTCGAGTGGGCGGCCATGATCTTTGGGGCCATCGCCCGCATCGCGGCGATGCGCGCGACGCTGGCCCGATAGGCGGGATGCGCGTCCCATTCAGCGCGGGGGGGGCGAACCATCGGGTTGCCGGTCAGCCAGCGCTCGAAACCCTGAAACTGCGGGTCCATGCTGAGCAACTGGTGCAGCGCGGTCGTCCCGGTACGCGGCAGGCCGATGACGATCAACGGCCGCTCGATCGGTTCGGCGGCATAGGCCGGATTCGCTGTCCAGCCCGCCTGCGTCACCAGCCGGCCGGTGAGCGCTCCGGTAATCACCCCGGTCGCGGAGGCTTCGGTCGCGGGACCGGCGGGCGGATTTTCATCGATCGCGTCGAGCAGGACGCGCATGCCTTCATGATAGGCGGTGTCGCCGAAATCATCATATCCCGTCGCGATCGTCGCGCCTTCGTGCAGCGCGTCGAAGCGGTCTTTCCAGCGCGTCATCGGCCAAGCCACGGATCGATGAGGAGCTTGCCGCCGCCGCCGGTCCCGGCGCGCAGGCGTTCGAAGGCGGCGGGGGCGTCGGCGAGCGCCACCGTCTCGGTCACCATCGCCCGCGCGCGGTCGCCGTCGGCATCGAGCGCCGCGGCGCATTCGGCATAATCCTCGCGCGTGTAGATCAGCGAGAAGCGCAGGCTGACGTCCTTCATCAGCGCCATGCCCGGCACGAACTGGTCGGATACCATGCAGAAACCGAGCGAGACGATGCGGCCTTGCGGTCGGACGAGCGCGATCGCGCGGGCGATCGTTCCCGGCACCCCGGCGCATTCGAAGACGATGTCGGGCTTGCCGCCGAGTGCGGCGGCGATGTCCTGCGGCGCGGTATCGCCTTCGAGGATGAACCGCTCGGCGCCCATCGCTTCGGCGAGCGCCCGGCGCCGGTCGCTGCTCGCGAGCAGCACTACCGATCGCACCCCCGCGCGGCGCAGCCAGAACAGCACCGCGAGGCCGATCGGCCCAGGACCGATGATCAGCACGCGATCGTCGGCCTTGGGGGCGGCGAGCCGGACCGCGCGGCGTCCAACGGCGAAGGGTTCGACCAGCGCTCCGTCGGCGAGCGACATCGTCCGGGGCAGGATCGTCGCACCGCGCTCGCTGATCCGCGCATAGTCGGCAAGCCCGCCGCCAAAGCCCGTCCAACGCGAACAGAGCACGTCGATGCCGGTGCGGCAGGCGTCGCATTCGCCGCATCCGACGACGGGCAGCGCCGCGACCCGGTCGCCGACCCGCAGCCGTTCGACGCCGCGACCGACGGCGACGACTTCACCCGCATATTCATGACCGAGTTGCGCGCCGGCGGGCAGGGTATAGCCATGGCCGCTCGTCGAATGGAGGTCGGTGCCGCACACGCCGCAGCGCGCGACCCGGATCACCGCCTCGCCTTCGCCGGGTTCGGGGTCGGGGATATCCTCGATGCTCAGTGGTTCGCCCACCGCCTTGAACAGCGCCGCTTTCATTTCATTCTCCCGAGTCCATTCTTTCGGCTATATGAGTAGCCTTGATCGGCAAGCGACATTCCCAAATGGGAGGCGGAGAGGATTTTGGACGAGTCACTGGAGGCCTTGTTGCTGTCGATTCAGGCCGGGCCGCTCGAAGCGCCGCCCTGGACGGATTTCGTGCGGCGGCTGCGCAAACAAATCGGCGGCAATTTCGCCAATTTGATCTTCCGCCGCGCCGACGCCGATCCCGCCGGCGGCATCGAGGTGCGCGACGCGCTCGCGCCGCCCGAATGGCTGTGGACCCGGTATCGCGAAAGCTTCGCCAGCCGCGACCCCATCCCCTATTTCGCGATGCGGCCGGGGCGGGTCTATGCCTATGACGAACTCGAAGGTGTCGCCGCCATCGATCATGATGCGTTTCGCGAGGAGTTTCTGCGCGCCGCCGATTTCGAGCATTTTCTGATCTTCCGCGTCGTCGAACCGAGCGGTTGCAACATCTGGGTCACGGTGACGCGCAGCGCCGGCGAGCCGGCGTTTGGAGCGGCCGACCGGGCGCTGTGCGAGCGGCTCGCGCGCGCGCTGGTGCCAGCGCTCGCCTGCTATTCGGCGCTGCTGAGCCGCTCGATCGAGACGCAAATGTATCGCCGCGCCGCGGACCTTTTGTCCTTCGGGGTCATCACGCTCGATTCGGCGGGGCGCATCGTGGCGGTCGACGACGCCGCGCGGCGCTGGGTCGACGAGGCCGGCGTCCTCTCCATCCATGGCGATCGGCCGCACGCGGTTCAGCGCAATGTCGACCTGTCGCAACGCATCGCGGCGGTGATGGAATCGACCGAGGCGGAGGCGATCCATCTGGGCGACGCCGACGGAGTCGACCTGTTGCTCGTCCCGCTCGCGTCGCGCGCCGACGCCGGGCCGCGCGGGGTTTGCATGATGCTCTACCTGTCCGGCCGCCGCCCGTCGCGGCGCGACATTTCGGCGCATGTCGCCGCGCTGTTCGGACTCAGCGACACACAGGCGCGGCTGGCGATGCTGCTGGCGAACGGCCGCACATTGGCCGAATCGGCGGCCGAGATCGGCATCACCGAACAGACGGCGCGGACCTATTCGAAGGATATTTACGCCCGCACCGGCACCGCGCGGCAGGGCGAATTGATCCAGCGCATCCTGACCAGCGTCGCGATGCTCGACTGATCGAAAAGGGCTTGCCAAACAAATAGAGTAATATTAGTTAGATGATTGTAGGTTCATCTGAATCTCCAATCAGGGCAACTCCAATGGGCCGATCCGCAGGGGTCGGCCCTTTTTTTGGCGATCATGTTAAAGTCGGCATTCGCGCCATCTCGATGTCGCTAAGGCAAATCCGCCGCCTCCACCGCCGCCAACGCGCTCTGCAGCCGCGTATCGCCTTCGCCCTCGACCCACGCCCAGCGCAACTTGCGCCGCTTGAGTTCGGCGAGCGCGACGTCCATGAACTGCATTCGCGCCAGTTCGCTGCCGAACAGCCGCGTGCCGTCCTCTTCCCACGGCAGGTCCATCGCGGGGACGAGATAGAGGTCGGCGACGTCGGTCCAGGCGTCGATCGCCGGCAGCCGCTCGCCGAGCAGCATCACCGCCCACGCCTGCGTCATCAACGGATCGGTGTCGGAAATCAGCCACGCCGGGCCGGTCGCCAGCGCCGCCTGCGTTGCCGCGACATGGCCGTGGAAGATCGCGAGCAGATCGGCGGCGTCGAGGTCGGTGCCGTTCGCCTCGCAATAGGCGCGGCCATATTCGGGCACGACGACGCCGCCGAGCGCCCGGGCAAGGCGCGGTGCGAGCGTCGATTTGCCGGTGCTTTCGGCGCCGTGCAAGCAGATGTGGCGCGTCATGCCGGCGCCTCCTGCGCCGCGGCGCGGCGCCACTGGATCAGCCCGTCGATCGAGAGGCCGAGGAGAATGACATAAACGATGCTCGTCGCGTACAGCCCGCGCCAGGCGAAAAGCGGCACCGCGATCAGGTCGACGAGGATCCACAGCCACCAGCTTTCGACGCGCCGCCGCGCGAGCAGCCATTGCGCGGTGATGCTGAGCATCGCGATCGCCCCGTCGATCCACGGCGCGACCGCGTCGGTGTAGCGGTGCATCAGCGAACTCCACACGATCCAGGCGATGATCGTGGCGACGCCCCAGGCCATCCGCGCGCGGTCGGTCATCCAGCCGACGGGCACGCCGCGGTCTTCGCGGGCGCGCATCCACGCCGCCCAGCCATAGAGGTTGAGCGCGAAGAAAAACCCCTGCAGCGCCATGTCGCTGTAGAGCCGCGCGTCGTGAAAGACGACCGCATAGACGCTGACCGCGACGAGCGCGAAGGGGTAGTTCCACACGCTGCGCAGCGCGACGAGCGCGACGTTGATCAGGATCAGCGCGGCGGCCAGCCATTCGAGCTGGCTCACGCGGACGCCTCGGCGCGCGCCGTATCCGCGCGGGGCCGCGTCCACAGCCCGTCGCGGCTGATCCGCCGCTGCGGCGGGCGGCGCAGCACCGACCATCCGGCGCGCGCGACCCAGCCCAGCTTGGCGACGATCGAGGTGCCGGCGCGGTGGTCCCAGGCATGGTCGCCGCGCGCGCGAACCTCGCGCGCGATGTCGCCGTAAATGCCGGCGGCGGCGAGCACCGCCCAGCGGCTGCGCGGCGGCAATTTGCGCGCCCCCCAGCGCGCCGACGCTTCATATTCCTCGGCCATTTCGGACAGCCATTTCGCCATCACCGACAGCCGCGCGCGAAAGGCGGGGTGCATATGCTGGCCCGGCGGGATGTCGAGTTCGACCATCCATTCGACCGGCAAATAACAGCGGTCGGCGGCGGCATCCTCGGCGACGTCGCGCGCGATATTGGCGAGCTGAAAGGCGATGCCGAGGTCCGACGCGCGGTCGAGCGTCGTCGCGTCGGCGGGGTCGATCCCCATCACCAGCGCCATCGCCACGCCGACCGCGCCCGCGACATGATAGCTATAGCGCAGCAGATCCTGTTCGCTGCGCGGGCGCCAGTCGGCGGCGTCGAGGTCGAAACCGGCGATGATGTCGTCGATGACGGCGCGCGGGATATCGACTTCGGTGAGCAGGTAGCCGAGGCCGTCGAAGGCGGGGTCGCCGGTCGGCTGCCCCGCATAGGCCCGATCGGTCAGGTCGCGGATCCGCGCCACCGCCGCCTTGGCATCATGGCCCGCGGTCATCGCGCCGCCATGGTCCTGCCCGTCGGTCAGGTCGTCGGCGGCGCGGCACCAGGCGTAGAGCAGCCACACCCGCTCGCGGGTTTCGCGGTCGAACAGCTGGCTCGCGAGCGCGAAGCTTTTCGATCCCCGCGCGATGCTGTCGTGCGCGAAACCGTGGAGGGTTTGGGGGTCGTAGCGAGAATCCCCCTCCCACTTGTGGGAGGGGCTAGGGGAGGGCATGTTTAAAGCCGTTGCGAAAGAGACAGGCCCTCCCCCGCCCCCTCCCGCAAGCGGGAGGGGAGAGAATGGCGCGTCGCCCTGCTCTCACAAATCATCCGCCTTCATCGCGAAGATCGGCGCATGCGGCTCATAGGCCGCCATCTTGTCGAGCAGGGGGTCGAGGCTGGCATCGACGACCATGATCCCGGCGTGCGCGGGCCGGATGAAACCGACCTCGATCATATGCCGGTTGAACGCGATCAGATCGTTGTAGAAGCCCGCGGCGTTGAGCAGTCCCACCGGCTTTGCATGATAGCCGAGCTGCGCCCAGCTGATCGCTTCCCACAATTCGTCCATCGTGCCGACCCCGCCGGGGATGGTGAGGAACCCGTCGCTGAGGTCGGTGAACATTTTCTTGCGTTCGTGCATGCCCGACACCACGTGCAATTCGGTACAGCCGCGGTGCGCGACCTCGCTGCCGACGAGCGCATCGGGGATCACCCCGATCACCTCGCCCCCGGCTTCGAGTGCGCTGTCGGCGACCGCGCCCATCAGCCCGAGCCGGCCGCCGCCATAGACGACGCCGATGCCGCGCTCGGCAAGGGTGCGGCCGACATGGCGCGCGGTGTCGATATAGATCGGGTCGGCGGGGGTGGCGGAGCCACAATAGACGGCAAGGCGTTTCATAAATTCCCTTTAACCGTTCGTGTCGAGCGAAGTCGAGACACCCATCGACTTGGCGCCGAGCGGGATGGGCATCTCGACTTCGCTCGATGCGAACGGAGTTATAAGTCCAACATCAATTGGGCAGTCGCCTTGGCGCTGCCGACGACCCCCGGAATACCTGCGCCCGGATGCGTCCCTGCGCCGACGAAGTAAAGATTGGAAATCGCATCGTCGCGGTTGTGGGCGCGGAACCAGGCGCTCTGCCACAGCACGGGTTCGAGGCTGAACGCGCTGCCCAGATGCGCCGACAGGTCGCGGCCGAAATCGGCGGGGGTGTAGTGGAAGCGGGTGACGAGGTTGGCGCGCAGGCCCGGCAGCACGCGCGCCTCGACCTCGTCCAATATCGCATCGGCGAATTGCTGCCCGAACGCACCGTCCCAGTCGGCTTTCGACTTGCCGAGATGCGCGACGGGGGCGAGGGCGTAGAATCCGGCGTGGCCGGGCGGCGCCATGCTCGCGTCGGTCGCACTCGGATGATGGAGATAGAGCGAGAAATCCTGCGGCACGACGCCGTTCTTGTAGATGTCGTCGAGCAACCCCTTGTAGCGCGGGCCGAAGAGGATGCTGTGGTGCGCGATATCGGGATAGTCGCCCTTCACCCCGAAATGGACGACGAACAGCGACGGCGACCAGCGTTTGCGCGCGAGGCTTTTCGCAACCTTCGGTCCGCGTTTGTGATCCGCGAGCAGGTCGCGATAGCTGTGCATCAAATCGCCGTTGGTCGCGACCATATCGGCGGCGCCGTGCCAGCCGCTCGCGGTCGTCACGCCGGTTGCGCGGTCGCCCTGCGTTTCGATGCGCGCCACCGGATCGCCAAGCCGCAAGCTTCCGCCAAGCCGTTCGAACAGCGCCACCATGCCGCCGACCAGCGCATTGGTGCCGCCGCGGGCGAACCAGACCCCGCCGTCCTTCTCGATCGTGTGGATCAGAGCATAGATCGAGCTGGTCGTCATCGGATTGCCACCGACGAGCAGCGTGTGGAACGACAGCGCCTGCCGCAGCCGCTCATCCTGCACATAAGAGGAAACGATCGAATAGACGCTGCGCCAGGCCTGATATTTCATCAGCGCCGGCGCGGCCTTGATCATCGAGGCGAAGTCGAGGAAGGCAACCGAACCGAGCTTCACATAGCCCTGTTCATAGACCCCCTTCGAATAGGTCAGGAATTTCTCATAGCCCGCGACATCGGCCGGATTGAGCTTCGCGATCTCGGCCGCCAGCGCCGCCTCGTCGTTCGAATAATCGAAGTTGGTGCCGTCGGGCCAGTTGAGGCGATAGAAGGGCATGACAGGGACGAGGTCGACGTCGGCCGCCATATGCTGTCCGCTGAGCGCCCATAATTCGTGCAGGCACGGCGGATCGGTGATCACGGTCGGCCCGGCATCGAAGGTGAAACCGTCGCGCGTCCAGTGATACGCCCGCCCGCCGGGCTTGTCGCGCGCCTCGACCACCGTCGTTGCCACCCCCGCCGACTGCAAGCGGATCGCGAGCGCGAGGCCGCCGAAACCGGCGCCGATGATGATCGCGCTGCGGCTCATTTCCAGTCGAATTTCCGCACCGCGCTCAGCGCGCGCGCGACCGGCACCGGCGGCTTGCCCGCCAGCAGGCGCAGCTTGTCGCCGCGCGTCGACTGGCCGGCGTAGAAACGCGAAATCAGCCGCGGCGACAGGCGATAGAAGCGTTCGAAGACGCGGATGCGCTGCGCGGGTTCGGCGGCGCGGAACAGCATCGCGTCGAGCAGGCGATAGAAACGCTGGCGCCGCCAGCCGCGGGCCGCGCGCGCGCGGAGCTGCGCGCCGAGGTCGGGACCGTCGACCAGCCGCGGCAGCGCCGCGGCGGTGCGCACCGCATCGGGCAGCGAATAGCCGGTCGTCGCATGAAACGCCCCGGCGCGGGTGCCGATCCGCGCGACCTTGTCGCCCTCGGGCCAGAAACGGTCGAATTCGCCCGCGATCACCACCGGCAGCACGCCCGTTTCCTCGCGCGACACAGCGGTGACCTCCCACTGCCGCCAGGCGGCATAGGCGCCGATCCGTTCGCGGATCAGGTCGGCGTCGAGGTCGGGGCTGTCGCTGTAATAGGTATCCTCGACGAAGACGCTCTCTTCGCTCAGCGGCAGCAGGTAGACGAAGCGATAACCGTCGAGCTGCGCGACGCGCGCGTCCATCACCACCGGGTGGGCGAGGCCGTGGCCGCCCTTCACCGTCAGCACCTGCCCGACGAATTTCTGCCAGCCGCAGGTCAGCGCCGACAGATGGCCCGCGCCGCGCGCGTCGATGACATGTTTCGCATCGAGCCGGCCGCCGCGCCCGAACAGCAGATGGTCGGCGGCGACATGCTTGACCCGGTCGGCGATGATGCGCTCGGCGGGCAGCGCCGCCGCGACCGCCTCGGCCAGCGCTTCGCCCGGGATGCTCTTATATCCCATGCGCAATGTGCGACGATGGTGCGGGAACTGCACGTCGTAACCGTGCCAGTAATGGCGGACGAGCGGCGCGACGAGCCAGCGGTCGCTTGCCGCGATGTCGCCGTCGAAAAAGGACCAGATATGGTTGCCGCCGACCGGTCCCGGCTCGACCAGCCGCACGTCGAGGTCGGGTCGCTTCGCCGTCAGCGCGAGCGCCGCGAGCCCGCCCGCAAGCCCGCCGCCGACGATAGCGATGTCGCACGAGAGATCTGCCTTGCCCATGCCCCAGCCCTAGCCGCGCTTGGCAAGCGGCGCAAAGCGATTGCGCCATGGCGTGCACCCGCTATCCCGAACGCATGATCGCCGCCCCCGCCATTCTGCTTTCCGCGCTCGCGATGACGCTGATCGTCGGGGTGCGCTATCTGATCAGCAGCGGCGGCTTCGCGCTGGCGACGCGGATCAAACATCCGGGCCTCTATCGCGGGCTCGAGCCGCAGATGCGGCGCGAGATCGGGTGGAGCCTTGCCAGCGCGGCGATTTACGGCGTGCCCGCGGGCATCGTCGCCTGGGGGTGGCAGGAGCATGGCTGGACGCGTATCTATACCGACATCGACGCCTTCCCGCTCTGGTATCTGCCGGTCAGCCTGCTTTGCTATTTGCTGATCCACGACACATGGTTCTACTGGACCCACCGCTGGATGCACCGGCCGGCGCTGTTCCGCATCGCCCACGCCGTCCACCACGACAGCCGACCGCCGACCGCATGGGCGGCGATGAGCTTCCATCCGATCGAGGCGCTGACCGGCGCGGTCGTCATCCCGGCGCTCGTCTTCCTGATCCCGATCCATGTCGCGGTGCTCGGCCTTGTCCTCACGATCATGACCATCATGGGCGTCGGCAATCATATGGGCTGGGAAATGTTCCCGCGCGCGCTTGTTCATGGACCGGCAGGGCGCTGGCTGATAACCGCGACCCACCACCAGCAGCATCACGCCGCTTACCGGGGGAATTATGGGCTTTATTTCCGTTTCTGGGACAAGGCGTGCGGCACCGATCTGGGGCTTGGCCGCTTTGGCGATGCTGACCGCCGCGAGCGCACCGCCCCCTGAGGTCGATGTCAGCATCACCGGGCTGCGCAACAGCAAGGGCCAGGTCCTCGTCTGCCTGACCACCAATCCCAAGGCCTTTCCCGATTGCAGCAAGGACAAGGCGTCGGTGCGGATGGCGGTGGCGGCCAGCGCCGCCGCGCATTTCAAGATCGCGGCGCTCGCCAACGGCACCTATGCGATCGCGGTCGTCCATGACGAGAACAGCAACAACAAGATGGACCTCGCGATCTTCCTGCCCAAGGAGGGCTTCGGCTTCTCGCGCAACCCGACGATCACCGTCGGCGCGCCGAGTTTCAAATCGGCGAGCTTCGTCGTGACCGGCGACACCGCGCAGACGATCAAGATGAAATATATGCTCTAGTGAGCGCGCGGGCGGGCCGCTAAAGCAGCGCGCGTGACCGCTTTATCCCCCCGCATCGCCGCTTTCGCCGACCGCTGGCCCAAGCTGATCGCGCTGTTGCTCGGCGCCGTGTCGGCGACCGGTTTCGCGCCGCTCCATTTCTGGCCGCTGACGCTGATCGCGCTCGCCGGCTGGATGGCGCTCGTCGCGCGTAGCCCGAAAGGGCGGCGCGCCTTTGGCATCGGCTGGGCCTTCGGGGTCGGGCATTTCACAATCGGACTCAATTGGATCGCGACCGCCTTCACCTATCAGGCGGCGATGCCGGCGTGGCTCGGGTGGATCGCGGTGGTGCTGCTGGCGCTGTATCTGGCGGTCTATCCGGCGCTGGCGGCGTGGGGGGCGTGGATGGTCGCGCGCTTCAAGGGCAGATCAGGCACGGCCGCCTCCCTCTCCTTCATCCTCGCCTTTGCCGCGCTCTGGACGCTGACCGAGTGGCTGCGCAGTTGGGTGTTCACCGGCTTTGCGTGGAATCCGCTGAGCGCGACCATCGTGGGGTTCGCGGGCCCCGCGCGATTGATAGGCACATATGGCGTTTCGTCGCTGGTGGTGCTTGCGGCCGCAATCTATGTGCTGCCTTATTTCCAGCCCAAGCGTCCGAAGACGTCCGAACCTGACATGTCGGAACGACAACAGCTTTGGACGCAGGTCGGCGCGGGCGCCGTGATCGCGCTGGTCCTTGCCATCGGCTATTTCGACCTCTTCCCTACGCGGGAAAAGGATGTGGCTACATCCACTTCAACTCCGATCACCGTCGTCCAGCCCAATGTCGGGCAGGAGGATAAGTGGGTCGGCATCAAGGCCGGGGTCAATTTCGCCAAGCTGGCGCGGCTGACGGTGCCGCGCGGCGATCAGCCGCGGTTGATCCTGTGGCCCGAGGCCGCGATCCCCGACTATCTCGAAACCGGCTATCCGACCTATTATTACGAGCGCTCGCCCGCCGAAGCGCGGATGCGGCTGACGAATTTGATGAACCCCGGCGACGTCCTGCTGCTCGGGGCGCTGAAGCTGGAGATCGACGACAGCGGCGACGTCGTCGGCGCGCGCAACGCGGTGATGACCGTCCATGCCGACGGCAGGCTCGGCCCGCGCTACGACAAGTCGCATCTGGTGCCGTACGGCGAATATCTGCCAATGCGCCCCATATTGTCGTCGATCGGCCTGTCGCGCCTCGCGCCCGGCGATATCGATTTCTGGCCGGGGCCGGGCCCGCGTACGCTCGACCTCGGCGCCTTCGGCAAGGCGGGGCTGCAGGTCTGCTACGAGATCATCTTTTCGGGCCAGGTCGTCGATCTCGCCCATCGCCCCGACTTCATCTTCAACCCGTCGAACGACGCCTGGTTCGGCGGCTGGGGTCCGCCGCAGCATCTGGCGCAGGCGCGGCTGCGCGCGATCGAGGAAGGGCTGCCCGTCGTCCGCTCGACCCCTACGGGCATCAGCGCGGTGATCGACGCCGACGGCCGCATCCGCGATTCGATCCCGATGCACCGCGCCGGGCGGATCGACACGATGCTGCCGCCGGCGCACGCGCCGACGTTGTTCGCGCGCTATGGCAACATACTTCCCGTCGGATTTGCGCTGCTGTTGCTCGCAGCCGCCATTGCCTTTCGGCGGCGCGGGCGTTAACAGCGCCCACACATAAAGCTTCCTTTATATTCGATCCAAGAAGGCTCCCATGCGCAACAGCTTCCTCTTCACGTCCGAAAGCGTTTCCGAAGGGCACCCCGACAAGGTGTCGGACCAGATCAGCGATTCGATCGTCGACCTGTTCCTGTCGAAGGACCCCGAAGCGCGCGTCGCCTGTGAAACGCTGACCACGACCCAGCTCGTCGTGCTCGCCGGTGAAATCCGCTGCAAGGGCGTGTTCGAGAACGGCGAATGGGCACCGGGCGCACTCGAAGAGATCGAGGCCACCGTGCGCAACACGGTCCGGGAAATCGGTTACGAGCAGGACGGCTTCCATTGGGAGACCTTCCGCTTCGAGAACAACCTCCACGGCCAGTCGGACCATATCGCGCAGGGCGTCGATGCGACCGCCGACAAGGACGAAGGCGCCGGCGACCAGGGCATCATGTTCGGCTATGCGTCGGACGAGACCCCCGACCTGATGCCCGCGACGCTCGATTACAGCCACAAGATCCTCGAGCGTATGGCCGCCGACCGCAAGGCGGGAACCGCGCCCTTCCTCGAGCCCGACACCAAGAGCCAGGTCACGCTGCGCTACGCCAACGAGCGCCCGGTCGAGGCGACCGCGATCGTCGTGTCGACCCAGCATGCGCCGGGCTATTATTTCCACAATGGCGAAGGCGACGAAGCGAAATACGCCGAGCTGCGCGACTATGTGAAGGGCGTCATCGCCGACGTGCTGCCCGCCGAACTGCTCACCGCGAACACCGTCTATCACATCAATCCGACCGGCCGTTTCGAGATCGGCGGCCCCGACGGCGACGCCGGGCTGACCGGCCGCAAGATCATCGTCGACACCTATGGCGGCGCCAGCCCGCACGGCGGCGGCGCGTTCAGCGGCAAGGATCCGACCAAGGTCGACCGCTCGGCCGCCTATGTCACCCGCTACCTCGCCAAGAACATCGTCGCCGCGGGCCTCGCGCGCCGGTGCACGATCCAGCTCAGCTACGCGATCGGCGTCGCCGAACCGCTGTCGATCTATGTCGACCTGCACGGCACCGGAAATGTCGACGAAGGCAAGCTCGAAGCGGTTATCCCGCAGCTCGTGCGCCTGACGCCGAAGGGCATCCGCACCCACCTCGGCCTCAACAAACCGATCTACAAGCAGACCGCAGCTTACGGCCATTTCGGCCGCACCGCGACCGGCGATACGTTCCCCTGGGAACGCACCGACCTGGTCGACAAGCTGAAGGCCGCACTCGCCGAATAAAGCGCCGCAAGGCCCGCTTGCCATCGCCCTCCCGTTCTGACAGCTATCGGTCGGGGACGGGAGGATGAGCGATGGCAAACATCTGGTATCGGACATTTTTTGTCGCCGCGGCGCTGAGCGCCGCGCCCGTCGCGGCGCAGGAACCGCTGACGGTCGCCGAGGGCAAGCCGTGGACGCACGCACATAGCGGAATCATCGTCCCCGCCGCGCTCGACGAACTGCCGCGCGTGCGCGCCACCAGCTTCGCGGCGCCCGAACTCGACATCAGCCAGAATTTCGCGTCGGACGACGGGCGCGAATCGCTCACCGTCTACATCTTTCGCAACACCAACGGCGCGGTCCCGGTCTGGTTCGCGCAGGCGCAGCGCGCGATCAGCCTGCGCACCGACCTCGCCGATCCGCCGCTCGGCGTCGCGCCGGTCGCCTTCACCCCGCCCGGACAAAGCACTGCGAGCGGAATCAAGGCGGTGTTTGCACCCATTGGTGTCGAGGGCATCCGCAGCACCGGGGTCGCGCTGTTCGCGGTGGGCGACTGGTATGTGAAGCTGCGCGCCAATTCTGCGACGCTGACCCCCGCCGACCTGTCGGGCTGGATGGAGGGGGTGCTGGCCGAACTCACATTGCCGCGCGGCACCGCGCCCGCGGTGCGCCCGATCGCCGATTGCGCGCCGAAGCTGGTCTTTGGCCCCGACGCGACCGATTCGACGCTACCCGACACCGCATTGACCGCAGGGGTCAGCACGGCGGCGGCGCGGATGGTCGGCACGCGCTGGTGCCTCGACCAGGTCGTGCGCGGCAATCAGGCGGTGTACCGCCCCGACCGCGCGCGCGACCGTTATCTGCTGGCGACCGGCGACAATGGCAAGGCGTTCGCGGTCGAGCCGCAGGGCGCCGCCGGCGCGACCTATTATTCGGCCAATCTGGTGGGCGCCCGCCAAACTTTCACGATCGTCGCGCAGGACAGGATGCCGTCACCGCAACACGTCCTCGATCTGGCCGCCGCCGACCGCAGCGTTGCGGCGATCGAGACTTGGCCGACACGCTAACCGACCGGCAACATTACTTAAAACGCGCCGAACCGATCCCTAAAAGAATCAATTGCCAGCGGACCGGTAAACAGTAGACTCCGAAGCCTGGGGTCGCGGCAATTGTGCCATGGAATCCCTGTTGCTTGCAGAAATGAGGGGGGTACCATGACGGATATTCCGAATATCATTTGGGCGTGGGGTTGTTTCGTGGCGCGCAGCCACGGCACCGGATGCCATTTTACCCAAGCGCTCGATTATTCCCAAGCCAGCGAGCTCGATGGCGGCGACGACGGCGGCTCCTATCATCGCTACCAATGCTCCGCGACGGTGAACGATGTGCAACTGTCGGTCCGGCAGTCGACCCCTAACCCCAGTTCCTATGTCGCGTCGGACATCTGGTACGACAATGACACGAGCACCCAGCAATCGATTACCTTCGCCGCCAGCACCTCGACGACGCAGACCTATACGATGTCGATCACCGAATCGATCAGCCTCGGCATCGAAATGTCGGTGACCGTCGGGGTGGCGGGGGTCGCCACCGACACGTCGAAGGTATCGCTGACGATGTCGGTCTCGTCGACCCAGTCGCAATCGACGACCGCCCAGCACAGTTGGTCGGTATCGATCCCGGTGACGATCCCGGCGCAAAAATCGAACCATTGCATCGCCTATATGGACACGCAGGATTTCACGATCCCCTGGACCGCCGATTGCCGGATCAGCGGCAGCGTCGCGGTGTGGTTCGACGACTGGATCGACATCAACGGCGGCAGCAACGTCCATCACCTGTGGTTCGTGCCGATCGGCTATGTGCTCGACGCGGTGGTCGCCAACAATCTGTATGACACGACCGGTTTCCGCGCAGACGGCGCCGATGTCATCGGCACCATTTCGGGCACCTTCTCGGGCAGCGAGGGTATCGACATCAACGCCCGTCCCGAGGAACAACCGCTGCGGCCGCGCCCGATGACGAAGGTGATGGTGCCGACCGCGGTGCCCGGAAAGACGGGACTGGTCGCCGCCTGATCGCCCTTGTCGATGCCACTTGCCTTGCCCTCCCCGGTCTGACAGCGTCGCTGCCAGATCGGGGAGGGTCATCATGCGAAACCGTTGGATCAAGGGGCTTATTGTCGCGGGCGCGCTCATGCTTGTCCCGGCGGCACCCGTCGCCGCGCAGCAGGATCTGGCGATCAGCCATGGCGAGGCCTGGACCCACGCGCACAGCGGTATCACCGTGCCCGCGACGCTCGGCGGCAATGCGCTGACCAAGGCCAAGGCCTATGCGCAGGACGAACTCGACGTCGGCCTGTCGTTCGAGCCGGAGGGGGCCGAGGATTTCATTTCCTTCTACATCTTCCGCAACACCAATGGCGCGGCGCCGGTCTGGTTCGCGCAGGCGCAATCGGCGATCGAGTTGCGCGACGCCTTCGGAGCGCCGATGCTCGTCGAACCGCCCCACGCGATTGCCCTGCCCGGTCAGACGGTGACCAGCGGCCTGCGCGCCATCTATGCGCCGCAGGCCGGCGCGCCCTTCACCAGCACCGGGGTCGTACTGGTGCCGGTTGGCGACTGGTATGCGAAATTCCGCGTCACCTCGCGGCGGCGCACCCCCGCCGAACTCGGCGCGCTGATCGACAAGATGGTGGCGCAGATTCAATGGCCCGCACAGGCAGCCCCCGTTGCGGCCCTGCCGGTCGTCGCGTGCGCCGCGCCGCTGACATTCGCCAAAAAGTCCAAGGATGTACGCAGCGACGGGCTGACCGACATCTTGGGTGCGGCGCTGATGTCGGCCGCTACGGGCGACGATACGATCAAGAAGGAACCGGCATCGACCGCCCCGGTGCAATGGTGCCGCGACCGCCAACTCAGCGCCAATGTCGCGACCTACCGTCCGGGCGAAAGCAAGGACGGCTATCTGCTCGCGCTCGGCGACAATGGGAATGGTCTCTGGGTCGGCCTGTCGGCGATGAACGCGGTGATGGCCGAAATCGAGGGCAAGAAGGCGACTCCCAATTACAGCGTGACGCTGCACACCGCGGCGCAGGACGTGAATTTCATCGCGCAGGACCGCCTGCCGTCGCCCGAACGCGCGGGCGAGATCCTCAAGGCGAATCGCCGCGCCAGTACGGTGACGACCTGGGGCAAGGAACGCACCGTCGAGATCAACAGCAGCGGCATCAAATAGCTTCCGCCCGGCGCCGCGGCGCGCTAACGCGCGCGCCATGACTGCATACAAGCCCGGCGATCCGACGACGATCAACCGCCTCTATGGCCGCTCGAAAGGCAAACCGCTGCGCGCGGGCCAGCAGGACCTGATCGACACGCTGCTGCCGCAGATCGCGGTGCCGCTCGAGGGCGAGGTCACCGCCGAAGCGCTGTTCGGTTATGACCGCCCGCTGCATTTCGAGATCGGCTTCGGCGGCGGCGAACATATGGCGGGCCGCGCCGACATGCTGCCCGACCATGGCTTCATCGGCGCCGAACCCTTTGTCAACGGCGTCGCGCAGGCGCTGGTCCATGTCGCGGGCGACCATGGCGCCGGCCTGCCGCTCGGCAATGTCCGCATCCATCATGGCGACGCGCTCGAGGTGCTGCGCCGCATTCCCGACGGCGCGCTCAGCTTCGCCTATCTGCTCCACCCCGACCCCTGGCCCAAGGCGCGCCATGCCAAGCGGCGGATGATGAACGACGGCCCGCTCGACCTGATCGCGGCGAAGCTCAAGCCCGGCGGCGAGTTCCGCTTCGGCACCGATCATCCGGTCTATCTGGAACATGCGCTGATGGTGATGCGCCGCCGCCGCCACCAATATGAATGGCTGGCGAAGGACGCGCAGGACTTTCTCGTCCGCCCCGCCGGCTGGCCCGAAACCCGCTACGAGGCCAAGGCGCGCGCGCAGGGCCATGAGGTCTGGTACTTCCGCTACCGGCGGCGCTGACCTTCGCTAGCCGGCGACGATCGCGCGGAGTTCGGGGGCGGATACGGCGCCCGAACGGTCGAGTTCATCGAGTGTCGCCAGCGCCATTGCGCGATAAGCGGGCAACAGGTCCGGGCAATCGCGCATGATCGCGTCGATGTGCGCGGCGATCGTGTCGCCATCGCCGCGCAGCAGCGGCCCCGACAACGCCCCGAAGCCTTTGGCCAGGCTGTTCTCCAGCGCCGCCCGCACCAGCGGCGCGAGCAAGGCCTCCGGCTCGTCGGCACCCGCGACGCGCAACGCGTGCGATGCCCCGCCGAGCAGGGTCACCAGATGGTTCGCGGCGTGCGACAGCGCGGCGTGATAGAGCGCGCGGTGATCCTCGGCGATTGCGACCGCCACGCCGCCGAGCAGGCCGACGAGCGTCCGCGCCTCGGCCAGCGCCTCGCCATCGGGCGCGCTGATCGCGAAGCGCGCACCCGCCATGCGCTCGACCTCCTGCACCGGATCGCCGGTGAAGGTCATCGCCGGATGGACCGCCGCGGTCAGCGCGCCGCGCGCGGCCAGCGGCGCCAGCACCGCCGCGCCGCTGCCGCCGCTGACGTGGCAGACGAACGGGTCGCGGCCCGGCGCCAGCGCGCCAGCCAAGGTCGCCGCGACCGCCGCCAAGGCATCGTCGGCGACCGCAAGGACGATCGCGTCGCAACGCTCCGTCAGCCATTCGATCGATTCCGCCGCTCCGCCGCCGGCCACTTCCGCGGCATCCCGCACGCGCTCGGGCGAGCGTCCCCACAGCAGCACCGGCTCGGCCGAAAACGGCGCCAGCGCCAGCGCTAAAGCCCGCGCCACGCGTCCCGACCCGGCGATGCCGACGCGATGATAGCGAACCGCCATCAGCCCGCCAGCTGCGGCAGCCCGTCCATGATCGCGGTCAGCGCCAGCGCATTCTCGCGCTCCATCGCGCTGTGCCCGGCGTTGGTGATGACATAGGTGGCGGGTTCGGCTCCCGCCCCGCGCAGCGCCGCGACGAGGCGCGACGCCTGCGTCAGCGGGCAAACCTGGTCGAAACGGCCATGGACGATATGCACCGGGATTTTCGCGAGAATATCGGCGCTGCCCAGCAAATGCCCCGGTTCGATGAACAGGTTGTTGGCGAAATAATGCGCCTCGATCTGCGCGAAGCAGAGCGCGAAATCGGCGTCGCCGAACTTGCCCGTCGCCGCCGATTCGGGGATCATATTCGAGATCACCCCTTCCCAGAGCGACCAGGTGACCGCGGCGTCGAGTTGCTTCTCGCGCTCGGCGTCGGTCGCGGGGACCATGTCGAAGATGCGCTTGTACGACGCCATGACGTCGCGCCGCTCCTCGGGGGTCAGCACCGACAGCAGCTCGGCCCATTCGTCGGGATAATGGATATAGGCGCCGGGCGCGGTCAGCGCATAGGGCGCCTCGTGAAAGCTCGCGGCATTGCCCTGATAGAGATAGTCGAGATCCTCGGCCGCGCCGAGGAAGATGCCGCGCAGGATCAGGCTGGCGCAATGGCCGGGGTGCGCGATCGCATAGGCCATCGCGAGGGTGCTGCCCCAGCTGCCGCCAAAGACATGCATCTTGCCCGTGATACCCAGCGCGTCGCGGAGCTTGACGATATCGCCGATCAGGTCGGCGGTGGTGTTGTTGCGCAGCGCCACCGCGGGGCCGGCCGAGGCGACGGTCGGCTCGCTCTTGCCGCAGCCGCGCTGGTCGAACAGGATCACGCGGTAGCGCGCGGGGTCGAAGAACCGCGCCATGTCGGGGGCGCAGGCACCACCGGGACCGCCGTGGAGGAACATCACCGGCTCGCCGTCGGGATTGCCATAGTCCTCCCAGTACAGGCGGTGGCCGGCGTCGCTGTCGACGTCGAGCAAGCCGCTGCCGAGCGGAGCGGCGGCGGGATAGACCCAGGCGTCGCCGATCTTGCTGCTCGCCTGAAGGCGCGAAAAATCCATGGTCAGCCCCCGATACCGAGCAGTTCGACGGTGAAGAACAGGGTCGCGCCGCCGGGGATCGGGCCTCTGCCGCCGGCGCCATAGGCGAGATAATAGGGAATCGCGAATTCGACCTTGTCGCCCACCGCCATATAGGTGACGCCCTCGGTCCAGCCGTCGATCACGCGGTTGAGCGGAAAGGTCGCGGGCTCGCCGCGTGCGACCGAGCTGTCGAAGATGCTGCCGTCGACGAAGCTGCCGACATAATGGACGGTGACCGAGTCACTCGGTCCGGGGCGCGGCCCGGCGCCGGTGCCCGCGACGCGGCGCCAGCGCAGCCCGCTCGCCATCACGTTCCAGCCGTTGCCGGCATTGCGTTCGGCGAGCGCCGCCGACTGGCGGTTGAGCCAGGCGGTGCTCACCTGCTGCGTCGGGGCATCCTGCGCGGCGGTCGGCACGGCGAACGCCATCAGGCTGGTGGCGGCAAGGACGGAAAGGCGGCGCGATAGGGTCATGGACGAAAACTCCCGGTTGGAGTTCGCGGCATAACCGCCCGGTGCCGCCGTGCAATCCCCCCGCACCAACAAATCGGGGCGGCCCTGTGTCAGGTGCCGCCCCAGTTGGTGGATCCGTCGGGGAGAGGGAGAGGACGGATCGGAGATTGGTGTCGTGGTGGCTTAGGCTTAGTTGGCCGACGCCATCTTGCTGTCGGTTTCGAGTTCGGCGACGCCGGCGAGCTTGAGCGCGGCGCGGAACTGCTTGGCGGCGGCGCGTTCGTTGCCCGCTTCGCAAAGCTTCTTGCCGGTCGACACGAAGCGCTTGGCATTGACCTGCTTGCCGGCTTCGGCACCGCCGGCGGCGGTCGCGGCCTGATCGGCGAGACCGGCGCAGCGATAATCGCTGGCCGACTGGGCGTAAGCGGGCGAGGTGGAGGCGACGAGGCCGGTGAAGGCGAGAGCCGAAGCCGCGACGATCGTGAAGGCGGTCGGGAAGCTGCGGAAGGTGGAGAGCTGAATGGCCATGGGAGAGGTTCCTTTCGTTTCGTTGTGCAACCTTTTTAGCTGCGCTTGCGCGCATAGATAATCCTCTATAATCTGCAAGTGCCTTGAAGCAGGATTTAACAATCCCCCATGGGGTGCTCGACGGGATCGAAGCTTTCCTGCGTGTCGCGGTCAGGCGGAGCTTTTCCGCCGCGGCCTCCGACCTTGGCGTTTCCCCCTCGGCGATCAGCCAGACGATCAAGGGCCTCGAGGCCCGCGTCGGCGCGCCCCTGTTCATGCGCACGACGCGCAGCGTCGGGCTGACCCAGGCGGGCGAGATGTTCCTCGAACGTGCCGCCCCCGCCTATGCCGGGCTTGCCGACGCCTATGAAGCGGCGCGCAACCTCGGCAACCGGCCCGCCGGACGGTTGCGCATCAACCTGATGCGCGGCGCGATCCAGCCCTTGTTCGAACCGATCATCGCGGGCTTTTGCGAAACCTATCCCGACATCGAGCTCGAAATCTACGCCGAGGATGCGCTCGCCGATCTCAGCGCCGGGGGCTTCGACGCCGGGGTGCGGATGGGCGAATCGCTCGACGCCGATGTCATCGCGGTCCGCCTGACCGGGCCGTTCCGCTTCGCCGCCTTTGGCGCCCCCGCCTATTTCGAACGCCATGGCCGGCCGCAGGAGCCCGCCGACCTGCGCCATCATCGCTGCGTGCGGCTGCGCCTGTCCAGCGGCGGGCTGCTCCCCTGGTCGTTCATGGACGGCAATCGCGAGATCGAAATCGGGGTCACCGGCCCGGTGATCGTCAACGACCAGAGCGCGATCATCATGGCGGTGCGCAGCGGCATCGCGCTGGGCATGACCGCCGAACCCGTGCTCGAGGAACTGGTCGCGCGCGGCGAGGTCGAACTCGTGCTGCCCGAACGCGCGGTGTCGACCGCGGGGCTGTTCCTCTATTATCCCAGCCGCAAACAGGTGATGCCGAAACTGCGCGCCTTCATCGATTATGCGCGCGAATATCTTCCCGACGACATCGGCCGCTAAACCCCGGCAAAGCAGGGCTTCGGCATGGCGTAGAAACTATTCCCTTCACCGGGGGGAGAAAAATTGCTCTGGCGCAAGGACGAGAATCGCGGCAGCAGGTTGTCAACTAAAAGGGTTGGAATAAGATTATGATCGATTTCGCGGCCATCGACTTCTCGGCCTTGCTTCCCTTCATCCTGATCGGGTTCGCGGCGCAGCTCGTCGATGGCGCGCTCGGCATGGCGTTCGGCGTGATCTGCAACACCCTGCTCGTCGCGGTGCTCGGCGTGCCGCCCGCGACCGCCTCGGCCCGCATCCATGTCGTCGAAATCTTCACCACCGGCGCCTCGGGGCTCAGCCATCTGTTCCATCGCAACATCGAATGGCCGCTCTTCTGGCGGCTGTTGATCCCCGGCATGATCGGCGGGGTGCTCGGCGCCTATGTGCTGTCGTCGCTCCACGCCGATGTCGTGAAACCCTTCGTGCTCGGCTATCTGGTGCTGATCGGCGTGTGGCTGCTGATCCGCGGCCTGCTCTATCCGCCCAAGTTCGAAAAGCCCAAGATCGTCGCGCCGCTTGCCGTCGTCGGCGGCTTTCTCGACGCCGCGGGCGGCGGCGGCTGGGGTCCGGTCGTGACCTCGAACCTGCTCGTCCAGGGCGGCGAGCCGCGCAAGGTCGTCGGCACCGTCAACAGCGTCGAATTTTTCCTCGCGCTCACCGTATCGGCCGCCTTCATCTATCAACTCGGCTTCGAGCAAATCCTGGGCCCGACGCTGGGCCTGATCATCGGCGGCGTCGCCGCCGCGCCGCTGGGCGCGATGATGGCGAAACGCTTCTCGCCCAAGGTGATGCTGGTGATGGTCGGCATCGTGCTGATCGCAACAAGCGCCTTCGGGCTGTACAAGTCGCTGACGTAAGCGAAGGGCGGGTTTCGACCGATTGCGGCTATAAATCCTCCCTGTGACGAAGCCATGGGGAGGTGGCAGCGCGAAGCGCTGACGGAGGGGCTATCGCGCGACGTCGCTGCCCCTCCACCACCGCCTGCGGCGGCGGTCCCCCTCCCCATCGCTGCGCGACAGGGAGGATCGGCAACGTCTGTTCCCTACCCAATATTGATCATCAGCGCTTCGGAGGCGGAGCGGCAACAAGCGACCGGTTGCGGACGATAGAGATGTGTGCCCCGGCGAAAGCCGGGGTCCAGAATTGCAACGCAAACCTCGCGTATTTCCGCACTGGGGCCCGGCTTTCGCCAGGGTGCACAAAAGGGCAGCTTCCCACCCCGAAGCCGCCGCTAGCCCCTAATGCCCCATATCCGCCATCGACGCCTTTGCCGCCCCCGGCTTCGGGGGGCGTAGCAGCAGCACCAGCGGGATCGACGCCAGCGTCACCCACATCATCAGCCAGAAATCGTCGATATAGGCGACCATCGCCGCCTGCCGGTTGATCTCGGCATTGATCATCGCCAGCGCGGTGTCGCCCGCGATGCCGAAGCGGTCGGCGGTCGACGGGTCGAGCAGGCTGACCGAGCTGTTGGTGACATGGCTCGCCAGGTCCTCGTGGCTGCGCTGGATATTGGCGCCGAGCAGCGTGGTGACGGTCGAGATGCCGACCGACGCGCCGACGCTGCGCAGCAGGTTCAGGATGCTCGACCCGTCGGTGCGATACTGCGGCGGGATCGTTGCAAAGGCCATGGTGTTGAGCGGGATGAAGATCAGCCCCATGCCCAGCCCCTGCACGATGCCGCTGATGATCACCGGCTGCATCCCCATTTCCAGCGACCAGTGGCTCATCTGCCACAGCGACAGCGCGGCGATGAGCAAGCCCGAGCCCACCATCCAGCGCGCGTCGATCTTGCCCAGCATCTGCCCCGCGAACCACATGCTGGCGAGGATGCCGACCCCGCGCACGGCGAGCACGACGCCGGTGTCGATCACCGGCCAGCCGAACAGATTCTGCAGCATCGGCGGCAACAGCGCCATCGACGCGAACATCACCACCCCGATCACGATCATGAAACCCATCGCGGTGACGAGGTTGCGGTCGGCGAGCATCTGGCGGTTGAACAGCGGTGCGCGCGCGGTGATCATATGGACGAGGAACATCCACAGGCATGCGACCGCGACGCCGCATTCGATCCAGATTTCGATGCTGTCGAACCAGTCCTGGTGCGCGCCGCGGTCGAGCATCAACTGCAACGACGCGAGCCCCAGCGCGAGCATCGAGAAACCGAACAGGTCGAACTTGCGGTCGGCCTTGCGCGTCGCGGGCAGCAGCGCCCACATCATCGCGATCGTCAGCAGCCCGACCGGCAAATTGACGTAAAAGACCCAGCGCCAATTGGCGCTTTCGGTCAGCCAGCCGCCGAGCAAAGGCCCCAGGATCGGCCCGACCATGATCCCCATGCCCCAGATCGACATCGCGCGCGCCTGTTTGTCGGGCGGGTTGATGTCGAGCATCACCGATTGCGACAGCGGCCCGATGAAGGCGGCGCTGATCCCTTGCAGGAAACGGAAGACCACCATCTGTTCGAGCGACTGCGCGGCGCCGCATGCCATCGAGGTAATGATGAAACCGGTGATCGCGGCGAGGAACAATTCGCGCCGCCCGATGCGGTCGGCGAGCCAGCCGGTGATCGGCATCGCGATCGCCGATGCGAGGATATAACTGGTCAGCACCCAGGTCACCGTCTCGCTCGTCGCGCCCAGCGCCGACTGCATGTGCGGGATCGCGACATTGGCGATGGTGGTATCGAGAATCTGCATGATCGACGCGCCCATGACGGCGACCATCAACAACCCGCGATAGCGGACGCGCTCGTGCAAGGGCCGATCGTCGTCGGCGGGCAGCGTCGCTGCGGGCGAACGGCGGGGAAACGAGCGCGAGGCCATCGGTTCAGACAACAAGCTTCGTCATTGCGAGCGAAGCGAAGCAATCCAGATTCACGTAAACCGCCCTGGATTGCTTCGCTTCGCTCGCAATGACGAGGTGAGGAGACATCATCCGGGTCCTACTTCCCGGCCACCGCACCATCGCCCGTAAACACCCGCACATCGGCCGACAGCCCGGCGATCATGTCGCGCGACGGCTTTTCGTCAAAGGCGATCTTCACCGGCACGCGCTGGGTCACCTTGACCCAGTTGCCGGTCGCGTTCTGCGCCGGCAGCACCGAAAACTCGCTGCCCGTCCCCGCGCCGATCGTCAGCACATGGCCACGGATCTTCAGCCCCGGATAGGCGTCGAAGCTGATTTCGGCGCGCTGGCCGATGCGCATATTGGCAAGGTCGGTTTCCTTGAAATTGGCCTCGACCCACGGATGGCCGGTATCGACGATCGTCACCGCGGGCAGGCCCTGCACCATCATCTGGCCGATCTGCAGCCGGTCAGCCTGCGCGACGCGGCCCGCATAAGGCGCCCGCACATCGGTACGACCCAGATTGACCTCGGCCTGCGCGCGCTGGACGCGCGCCGCCTCGACCTGCGGGTTGATCCCGCTCGCGGGGCCGGCGGCGAGCTTGGTGCGCGCCTCGGCGGCGGCGGCTTCGGCCTGCCGCACACGCTCGCGCGCCTGCGCCACCGCGTGGCGCGACGCGTCATAGGCCGCCTTGGTGGTGAAACCTTTTTCCATCAGCGCCGCCTGGCGGCCGAACGTGACCTCGGCGAATTTCACATCCTCGCGCGCCGCCGCGATGTCGACGGCGGAGGTGTTGGCGCTGGCCGACAGATTGCCGACCTCGACCTGCGCCGCGTCGATCGCCGCGGTCGCCTGCGCGACGTTCAGCCGATAGGGTTCGCCGTCGATGCGGAACAGCAATTGCCCCGCCGTGACATCCTGCCCGTCGCGAACCGCGACTTCGGTGATCCGCCCGCCGACTTCGGCGGCGACCGATACCTTGTCCATCTGGACATAGGCATTGTCGGTCGACACCGATCCGCCGCTGGTCAGCCACCAGCCGGCGCCGCCCGCGATCAGCAGCGCCGGCAGGCCGAACATCAGGATGCGGGTGCGCCATTTCGGCGCGTCCCTGGCCTCGGCGGTGGCCGCGGTCACCGGGGGCACGGGGTCGGCCTTCGGCGCGGCTTTCGGCGGCTTGGGATCTTCCGCCGTCGGGCGGTTGGGGGAAAGCTGGTCCATCAGGCGGTCTCTTTTTCTTTTTGGCATTCGCGGCGCGACAAATTGGTGCGGACGCGTTCGACAAGGTCGGTGAGCAGCGCGCGTTCGGCGTCGCTCATGCCCTCGGTGGCTTCAGCAACCACCGCCTTCGCCGTCTGGCGCAAATGGTCGAGCAAGGGCTCGGCCTGGGTAGTCAGGTGGAGCATCCACGCGCGGCGATCGGTCGGGTCGGCGCGCCGTTCGACCAGCCCCGATTCCTCCAGCCGGTCGATCATCCGCGACAGCGTGATCGGCTCGACCTCGATCAGTTCGGCGAGCGGCCCCTGCCGGATACCGGGATAGCGCGCGAGATAGGTCAGCACGCGCGATTGCAGCGCGGTGATCCCGCTCTCGCGGGTGCGCGCATTGAACGTGCGGCGGAACATCCGCGCGGTGTCGTTCAGCAGGAATCCGATCGTCTCACTCATGGCATGCGATATAATAGCAGTTGCTACTAAATGCAACCGCAGGCTGCGCGGCCCCTTCGCCAACATCGGCGATGTGCGCGATGATCGACAAATTACGCGGCCACGCTAAGATGCCCCCATGACCCTCACCGCCGATCTCTTCTGGTCCTTCCGGTCGCCCTATTCCTACCTTTGCATCGGCCGCTATCGCGCGCTCGCGGCGAGCCATCATGTCGATATCAACCTGCGCCCGGTCTATCCGCTCGCGATCCGCCAGCCCGACTTCTTCGAGCGCGCCCACCCGAACTGGCTCAGCTACACGATGCGCGACATGATCCGCGTCGCGCAGTTCCACGGCATCCCCTTCGGCCCGCCGCGCCCCGACCCGATCGTCCAGAATGTCATGACGCGCGAGATTTCGCCCGACCAGCCCCACATCTATCGCCTCACCCGGATCGGCCAGGCCGCGTCGCGCCGCGGCCGTAGCCTCGCCTTCGCGCATGAGGCGGCGCAGCTCATCTGGGGCGGCGCGCAGGACTGGCACCTCGGCGACCATCTCGCCGGTGCCGCGCGCCGCGCCGGGCTCGATCTCGCCGACCTCGATGCCGAGGCGGTGCGCGATGCCGAGGCGCTAGACACCGAAATCGCCGCCAATCAGGTGGCGCTTGAAATCGCGGGCCACTGGGGCGTGCCGACGCTCGTCTTCGACGGCGAACCCTTCTTCGGCCAGGACCGCATCGAGATGGCGCGCTGGCGGATGGAGCAGAAAGGGCTGCAGCCGCGATGAGCGAGGCCCTGACCGGCGGCTGCCAGTGCGGCGCCGTGCGCTTTTCGACCACGCACGTCGGCCGCGACGCCTATTGGTGCCATTGCCGCATGTGCCAGCGCGCGCTCGGCAATGTCGCCGCCGCCTTCTGGAATGTCACCAAGGACAGCATAGCGTGGGCAGGCGAACGCACCACCTATATGTCGTCGCCCTTCGGCCGCCGCGGTTTTTGCGGTGCCTGCGGCACCCCGCTCACCTTCGATTATCCCGATAGTCTGAAGATCGACCTGACCGTCGGCGCCCTCGACGATCCGGGTGCGGTGTCGCTCACCAGCCATTTCGGGATCGAAAGCCGCGTCCATGGCTGGACCGCCGGCGAGGGGCTTCCCGAAATGCGCACCGATGACTATGCGCCGCTGCAGCAACGCTGGGCCAAGGTGCAAGACGCGACATGACGATCGAACCGCAGTTTTTCGAAGCGCGCGACGAGGTGCGCCTCGCTTGGCGCGAACTGGGCGAAGGCCGCCCCGTGGTGCTGCTCCACGGCCTGTTTTCAAGCGCCGAGGTCAACTGGATCAAATTCGGCACCGCCGCGCGCATCGCCGCCGAGGGCTTTCGCGTCATCATGCCCGACCTGCGCGTGCACGGGTCGAGCGATGCGCCGCACGACGACTGGCATTATCCACCCGACGTACTGGTGAACGACCTGCAGGACCTGGTCGCCCATCTCGACCTCGGCGATTTCGACCTTGGCGGCTTCTCGCTAGGCGCGCGCACCAGCACGCGCGCCGTCGTGGCGGGCATGACGCCGCGCCGCCTGATCCTTGGCGGGATGGGGCTGGCAGGGTTGGCGGGCTGGCAGCGGCGCGGGCAATTCTTCAAGCGCGTGATCGCCGATTTCGAGACGGCAAAGCGCGGCGACGACACCTGGCTTTCGATCCAGTTCATGAAGACGATGAAGGTCGATCGCATCGCCGCGGGCCATCTGCTCGACAGCTTCACCGACACGGCGCCCGAAGCGCTCGCAGCGCTGACCATGCCAACCCTGCTTGTCTGCGGCGAGCAGGACCAGGACAATGGCTCGGCGCCCGAGCTGGCCGAGGCGCTGCCCGATGCACGGCTAGTCACCATCCCCGGCACCCACATGTCGAGCGTCACCCAACCCGAAATGGGCGAAGCGATGGCCGCCTTCCTCGCGGCTTGACCACGCTGGCGGGCGGGTCCAAGCTGGTGTCATAGCGCCATAGAGCGCAACCACCAGACCCGAGGATACACCCCCCATGAAAGCCATGATTTCGACGCTGTCGCTTGCCCTGTCGCTCGCGCTGGCCGGCCCTGCGCTGGCAGCCGAGAAGAAAGCGGACACGTCCGCGCAGAGCGCCAAGCCCACCGCCGCCGATGCCGATGCCTTCGTCGCGGCGGCCGAAAAGGACCTGTTCGACTATACGGTCGAGAGCAGCCAGGTGAACTGGGTCAACGCGACCTATATCACCGAGGACACCGACGCGATGGCGGCGCGGATCAACGCGGTCGGCACCGAAAAGGCGGTCAAATATGCGCTCGAGGCGGCGAAATTTGCCACTATCCCCGGCCTCAGCGCCGACACCAGGCGCAAACTCGACATCTTGCGGAACGGTCTCGTCCTGCCTGCGCCAACCAAGCCCGGTGCCGCGACCGAGCTTAACCAGATCGCAACCAACCTGCAGTCTCAATATGGCAAGGGGCGCGGCACGCTGGACGGCAAGGAAATTTCGGGATCGGATATCGAGGCCGAGATGGGCAACCTGAACCACACGCCGGCCGAATATGCCGAAATGTGGACGAGCTGGCACGACAATGTCGGCGCACCGATGGGCAAGGATTATGCCCGCATGGTCGCGATCGCGAATGCGGGGTCGAGGGAGCTTGGCTTTGCCGACACCGGCGCGATGTGGCGTTCGGGTTATGATATGCCGCCCGAGGAATTCGCCAAGACCACCGAGCGGCTGTGGCAGGAAGTGAAGCCGCTCTACATGGCGCTGCACACCTATGTCCGCTGGAAACTCAACGAGAAATATGGCGATGCGGTGCAGCCGAAGACCGGCCCGATCCGTGCCGACCTGCTCGGCAACATGTGGGCGCAGGAATGGGGCAATATCTATCCGCTCGTCGCGCCCCAAGGTGCGGGCGACCTCGGCTACGACATCGGCGACCTGCTCACCGCGCAGGGCAAGGGCCCGCTCGACATGGTCAAGGCGGGTGAGAATTTCTATTCCTCGCTCGGCATGGCGCCGCTGCCCGAAACTTTCTGGAAGCGCAGCCAGTTCACCAAGCCCGCCGACCGCGAAGTGATCTGCCACGCCTCGGCGTGGGATATCGACAACAAGGACGATATCCGCATCAAGATGTGCATCAAGGTGAATGCCGACGACTTCGTCACCATCCACCACGAACTCGGCCACAATTATTACCAGCGCGCTTACAAGAACCAGCCGACGCTCTACCTCAACGGCGCCAACGACGGCTTCCATGAGGCGATCGGCGATTTCGTCGCGCTGTCGATCACGCCGCAATATCTGGTCGACATCGGCCTGCTCGACAAAGCGAAGGTGCCAAGCGCCGACAAAGATATCGGCTTGCTGCTGCGGCAGGCGATGGACAAGGTTGCCTTCCTGCCCTTCGGCCTGCTCGTCGATCGCTGGCGCTGGGGGGTGTTCGACGGCACGATCAAGCCCGCCGATTACAACAAGTCGTGGACCCAGTTGCGGACCCAGTATCAGGGTATCGTCCCGCCGAGCGAGCGGCCGGCCGATGGCTTCGACGCGGGCGCCAAATATCATATCCCGGGGAACACCCCCTACACGCGTTACTTCCTCGCGCGCATCCTGCAGTTCCAGTTCTACAAGGCGGCATGCGATCAGGCGGGCTGGCAGGGCCCGCTCCACCGCTGTTCCTTCTATGGCAACAAGGAGGTTGGCGCGAAGCTGAACGCGATGCTCGAGATGGGCGCGTCGAAGCCCTGGCCTGACGCATTGGAAGCCTTCACCGGCGGGCGTGAGATGTCGGGCAAGGCGATGGCCGAATATTTCGCGCCGCTGAAAGCCTGGCTCGACGAGCAGAACAAGGGCAAGCCGACCGGCTGGTGACCGGTTCGACGTAACGAAACGAGGATGGCCGGGGAGGGGATTCCCCGGCCATTTTCATTGGGCTTCGACGCTTTGCTTGAAGCGCGCGAGCCGCGCGGTCGCGGCGGCGGCGTGCGGGCCGATCCAGCGGTCGTGGATGTCCTGGATCGGCATCGCGTTGAGATGGTTCCAGCGGGTGCGCCCGCGGCGCTCGGCGATGACGAGACCGGCTTCTTCGAGAACCTTGAGGTGCTGCATTACGGTGCAGCGGTCGATTTTCTCGAACATCGCGCACATCGCGCCGGTCGTCAGCGGCTGGTCGCGGAGGGTGTCGAGCATCTGGCGGCGAATGTGCGACGATAAAGCCTTGAAAATCTTGTCATATTCTTCGTGGATTGACATGTTATAAATTTATAACATATTGTGAAGATAAGCAAGCGGAGAATCGACCATGGAGCTGAAGTTTCGAGTCGCGGCGCGGATCGCGAAGCCGGTGCATGAGGTGTTCGAGGCGGTCGCCGACCCGGCGAGGCTGTCCAACTATTTCACCACCGGGGGCGCCGAAGGGCGGCTGGAGACCGGCGCGACGGTGACATGGGACTTCCACGACTTCCCCGGCGCCTTCCCGGTCTATGTGATCGAGGTGACGAAGGACGAGAAGATCGTCCTCGAATGGCAGGCGAACGAGGGCGAGGCGCCTAACGTGGAGGGCGGCGAACTCAAGGATGCCGATTACCGCACGCGCGTGACGATGAGCTTCAAGGGGCTCGACGATGGCCGCACGCTCGTCGAGATCGCCGAGGAAGGCTGGCGCGAGAACCAAGGGGCGCTCAGCGCATCCTATGGCAATTGCCAGGGCTGGTCGCAGATGCTGTGCGCGCTCAAGGTCTGGATCGAACATGGGATCAATTTGCGCGAGGGGATGTATATCTGAACGATCCTCCCTGTGGCGAAGCCATGGGGAGGTGGTAGCGCGAAGCGCTGACGGAGGGGCTATAGCGCGACGTCGCTGCCCCTCCACCACGCCCTTCGGGCGCGGTCCCCCTCCCCACGGCTTCGCCGCAGGGAGGATCCTAGTCCGGATATTCCAGTCTTAGCGCGCGCGTCCCGAGCGGCGCGCCGGTATTCGCGTCGATCACCACCGGACGGATCGGCTCGCCGGTTTCGACGTCGATCTGGCGGGTCAGCGCGCCGCCGCCATTATGCTTGCCGCCCCAAGCGCCGATCGCGGCGAGGATGGGGAGGAAGTCGCGCCCCGCCGGGGTCAGCAGATATTCGTCGCGCGGCGGGCGTTCGCTGTAGCGCCGCTTTTCGAGCAATCCCGCTTCGGCGAGCGCGGTGAGACGCCTCGCGAGGATATTCGGCGCGATGCCGAGGCTGGTCCGCATCTGGTCGTAGCGGGTGAAACCGCGCTGCACGTCGCGCAGCACCAGCATCGACCAGCGATCGCCTATCAGCGTCAGCCCGCGGTCGATCGGGCAGGTCCCGAAATTTTTTTCATCGTCGGTCATTGAATGGATATGGAGAAGTTACTATCATTTTGCAAGTGACCCGTTTGGGGCCAGCAAAAGGAGACAGACGATGATCGACAAAATCCAGGGAACCGCCCTCATCACGGGCGCCTCGACCGGCCTTGGGGCCGTATATGCCGACCGCCTCGGCAAGCGCGGCCACGACCTGATCCTCGTCGCGCGCAACGGCGTGCAGTTGGAGGAGCGTGCGACGAAGCTGCGCGCCGATTACGGCGTCGCGGTCGACGTGATCGCCGCCGACCTGACCAAAAGCGACGATGTGACGCGGATCGAGCAGCGGCTGATCGACGATACGGGCGTCGCGCTGTTCGTGAACAATGCCGGCATGTCGCTGAACGGCGGAACGCTGGAAAACGGCACGAGCGAGATCCAGACGATCATCGCGCTGAACATCACCGCCGCGGCGCGGCTGGCGATCGCGGCGGGCAAGGCATTCGCCGCGCGCGGCACGGGCAAGATCGTCAACATCGCCTCGGTGCTCGCGCTGGCGCCCGAGACGTTCGAAGGTGTCTACAGCGGGTCGAAGGCGTTCCTGCTCAACCTCAGCGTGTCGCTCGCCAACAGCGTCCGCGAACGCGGGGTGCTGGTGCAGGCGGTGCTGCCGGGCGCGACGCGCACCGAAATCTGGGAACGGTCGGGCAAGGATATCGATACGTTTCCGGCCGAGATGGTGATGGACGCCGGCGACCTGGTCGACGCGGCGCTGACCGGTCTCGATCGCGGCGAGGAAGTCACGATCCCGCCGCTCGCCGACGAAGGCCAGTGGGATGCCTATCAGGCGGCGCGGCTGGCGATGGGACCGGGGCTGTCGCGCCGCGAGGTGGCGGGGCGGTATCGGACCACGCAAGCAGCTTGACCACGAGCGGCGGGAAAGGGTCGGTTGCGGACAAACCGCCCTTCAAATCCCGCTCGTGTCGAGCGAAGTCGAGACACCCATCGGTAGCGCACGCCTTCGGGGTGTCTCGACTTCGCTCGACACGAACGGGATTTATAGCGCGGTTTGCCCGCAATCGTCCGGAAACCTGCCCCTTCTCGAGGAGACTTTCAATGGCAACCTTGGTGCTGTCGGTCGTCGGTCAGGTGATCGGCGGGCCGATCGGATCGGCGATCGGCGCGTTCATCGGGCAGCAGATCGACGCCGAAATCTTCAAGCCCAAGGGGCGCGAGGGGCCGCGGCTGGCCGATCTGAAGGTGCAGGCGTCGACCTATGGCCAACCCATCCCGCAATTGTTCGGGACGATGCGCGTCGCCGGCAGCGTGATCTGGGCGACCGACCTGATCGAGCGGCGTGAGAAGCATGGCGGCGGCAAGGGGCGGCCGTCGACGACCGAGTATAGCTATGCGGTGTCGCTCGCGGTGGCGCTGTCGTCGCGGCCGGTGCGTGCGATCCGGCGCATCTGGGCCGACGGCGACCTGCTGCGCGGGACGAGCGGGACGTTCCGCGAGCGCTGCGCCTTTCGCTGGTACGACGGGAGCGAGGACCAGCCGGTCGATCCACTGATCGCCTCTGCGGTCGGCATCGGGTCGGCGAGCGCGTTTCGCGGGCTGAGTTATGCGGTGTTCGAGGACCTGGAGCTGGCGAGTTTCGGCAACCGCATTCCGGCGCTGAATTTCGAGGTCGAGGCCGATGCGGGTCCGATCGATGCGGGGCTGGTCGGCGATGCGCTGCTCGGCGAGGCGGGGCGCTGCACGGGACGCACCGCCTTTTCGGGCTATGCGGCGTCGGGCGACCGGGTGCGCGAGGCGCTGGCGCCGCTGTTCGAGGCCGACGGGGTGCGGCTGGTCGGGGCGGCGGACGGTTGGACGCTGGCGCCGACGGGACTGGCCGGCGATCCGGTCGCGCTGGGCGATTTTAGCGAGGCGCGGCGGATATCATCGGCGCGCGACGGGACCGAAGTGCGCCGCGCGCCGCTGTCGGCGCTGCCCGGGGCGATCCGGCTGCGGCATTACGAACCCGAGCGCGACTATCAACTCGGCCAGCAGAGCGCGCTGGTCGCCGGCGGCGGGCGGCGCGAGGAACGGATCGACCTGCCGGCGGTGCTGCCCGCGGGCGGTGCGCGGGCCCTGGCGCGGCAAATCGCCGCGGCGGCGGCCGACGGCCGCGAGACACGGGTGTGGCGCGGCGACCTGGCGGCGCTGGCGCTGCCGGTCGGCGGGGTGGTGACGTTGAACGATTTGGGGGGCGATTCCGGGGGCGATGCGAGCGCGTGGCGCGTGGCGTCGCGGACGGTCAAGGATGGCGAGGTCAGGATCGAGCTGCTGCGTCACCAGCCGGTGACGATCGCGGCCGGGGAGGCCGATCCGGGGGTGTCGGTGTCCGCGCCCGACTGGCCCGACAGCGAAGGCGTGGTGCGGCTGTTCGACCTGCCGAACCTCGCCGGCGGCAGCGCGACCGCGCCGCGGATCCTGGTCGCAGCGGCAGGGGGTAATGACGGGTGGCGCGGGGCCGAGACCTGGCTGGTTCCGGCGCCGGGCGCCGAGCCGATCCCGGTCGGGACGATCCGCCCCGCCGCGGCGCTAGGAGCGCTGGCGGCGGCGCTGGGTCCCGGCGACGCGACGCTATTCGACATGGAACATAAAATATTGGTTTCGCTTATGAATCCGTCGATGGTTCTGATGTCGGTCGACGATGCGGCGCTGCTCGGCGGCGCCAATCGTGCCATGATCGGCGACGAGTTGATCCAGTTCGGTGTTGCCGAAGCGCTGGGCGAAACGACCTGGCGGCTGTCGCGCCTGCTTCGCGGGCGGGCGGGGACCGAGCGGGGCGCGGCGCATGCCGCCGATACGCCCTTTGTCCTGCTCGACGATGCGGCGCCGTTTCTGCTTCCCGATGCGCTGGCGGGTTGGGCCGACGGCGGCATGGCGTCACTGCAATGGGCGGCGCGCGGCGCCGCCGAACTGACCGAGGTGGCGGTGCCCGATACGGCGGCGGCGCTGCGCCCGCTGGCGCCGGTGCATGGCGCCGTCGCCGGCGATGGCGCGGGCGGGATGCTGGTCGCATGGGTGCGGCGGAGCCGGACCGATACCGGCTGGCGCGACGGGATCGACCTGCCGCTCGGCGAAGGACGCGAGGCCTGGCGGGTGATGGCGGAGCCTCCGGTGGCGGGCAGCGGTCCGTGGGAATGCCCCGCCGCGTCGCTGCACCTCGGCGCGGTCGAGGTCGCGGCGCTGCCGCCCGGTACCAGTCTCGCGATTCGCCAGGTCGGCGATTTTGCCCTGTCGCTGCCGCTCATTCTTCCCCTCGATTGAAAGGATTAGGTGATGACCGACCTGCCGAGCACGGCGCGTTTCGCGCTGCCCCTGTTGGCGATGGCGCAGGCGCAGAAGGAGGTAACGCACAATGAGGCGCTGACCCTGCTCGATGCGCTGGTGCAGCCGGTGGTCGAGGACGGGCCGCAGGCCGTCCCGCCCTCCGCACCGGTCGCCGGGCAGGGCTGGATCGTCGGCGCGGCGGCCAGCGGGGCGTGGGTGGGCGAGGAGGGCGCGCTGGCGCTATGGACCAGCGGCGGATGGCGCTTCGTCGCACCGCGGCCGGGCATGCGGGCACACCGGCTAAGCGACGGAGGCTGGCTGCGATTCGACGGCGCGGCGTGGGTCGAACCCGGCCCGATCGCGAGTCCGGCGGGGGGAGCGACGGTCGACTCCGAAGCGCGTGCCGCGATTGCGGCCGTGATTCTGGCTCTTGTCGGCCATGGTCTTCTGATTTAAGGCTGATTTTACCTATTATCGCCCGACAAGTGCGGCTTTTTGGCAACAGATTGGCAATTTGTTCGCTTGCGCGGAACCAAAGGCGGGGGTAGGACGTCTGCGAGACGTAAATCTCAATTGAAAGGGGAATCTACTATGAGGAAGCTTGCCGCCGCCGTGGCGTTGGCCTCCACCGCTCTTGCGACGCCTGCCCTGGCGCGCGACAACTCCTGGTATGTGGGAGTTGGGGGCGGTGTCATGATCGTCGAAGATCTCGATCTCGACATCGGCACCTTCAAAGATGCAGCTACGCTCGACCACAAAAAGGGTTACGACTTCGATGGCGTCGTCGGCTATGATTTCGGCGGTTTCCGCGCGGAAGTTGAAGTCGGCTATCGTGAAGCCGACATCAAGTCCGGTCGTATTGGTCAGCCGGGCGTTCCAGCGAGTGCCAACGGCTCGGGCGCTCTGTTCACCGGTAGCGGTGCGCTCAATGGTGATTCGAACGCCTTGAGCTTCATGGTCAACGGCATGCTCGACTTCGGCGACGATGACGGCCTTCAGGGCTTCGTCGGCGGTGGCGCCGGTGTGGCCCGCGTCAGTGTCGCTCCGGTCTTTGCCGGCCCGGTTCTCGACGATTCGGACACCGGCTTCGCATGGCAGGCCATCGCGGGCGTTCGCGCTCCGCTGACCCGCAACATCGATGTCGGCCTGAAGTATCGCTTCTTCAACGCCAGCAACATCGACCTGGTCGATCAGATCGGTCGCGACGTTTCGACGCGCTTCCGTTCGCACTCGATCCTCGGCACGCTGACGTTCAACTTCGGTGGTGCAGCACCGGTGGAACCGACGGCACCTCCGCCGCCCCCGCCGCCTCCGCCGCCTCCGCCTCCGCCCCCGCCGCCCCCGCCGCCTCCTCCGCCGGTTTGCGAGCCTGGCCCGTACATCGTCTACTTCGACTGGGATCAGTCGAACATCACGCCCGAAGCGGCGTCGACGCTGGACAACGCCATCAGCGCTTACAACCGTGGCTGCTCGGGTACGCAGGTTTGGCTCGCCGGTCACGCTGACCGTTCGGGTTCGGCCAAGTACAACGTCGGTCTGTCGGAACGCCGCAACACCGCGGTTCGCAGCTATCTCACCGCTCGCGGTATCTCGGATGGCTCGATCAGCGCAGAAGCGTTCGGCGAAAGCCGCCCGGCCGTTGCGACCGCCGACGGCGTCCGCAACGACCAGAACCGCCGCGTGGAAATCAAGTACGGCCCGGGTTCGGGCAACTAAGATTTCCCGCCCGGTTGGGTTGGAACCAAAAGAGGGGCGGTACCGAAAGGTGCCGCCCTTTCTTTATGCGCGCGGCGGGTCGGGCGTTGTCCGGTCCGGCGCGCTTTTTGTTTGCGCCGTCTCTATAATGTTATACCATAACAAAAGATCGGTGACCGCTTGCGAGCGGCGCAAGGGGGCCGATCGATAGCGGGACCCGGCTGCGACGGCCGACAATGTCGCGCCGGTGTCGCGCTTCGACAGGGAGAGAGACGATGCGCCGACGTCGCAGCATTTTCCGGAGCGATCCCAACGCCAGTCCGGTGATCAACACCACCCCGCTGATCGACGTGATGCTGGTGATGCTGGTGATGTTCATCATCACCATCCCGTCGCCGACGCACATGGTCGACATCACGTTGCCGGGCGAAATCGACGGGCCGACCGACGTGCGGGACGAGAACCGCATCACCGTCGATACGGCGGACACGATCCGCTGGAACGGCGAGGCGGTCGACCTCGCGCAACTTGGCAAGCTGGTGAAGCTCGCGTCAGATCGTGCCGAGCCCGCGACGCTGATGTTCGAACCCGAGGCGCGGGCGCGCTATTTGCGGGTCGACCAGGCGATCGGCGCGATCCGCCGCAACGGCGGCAGCAAGCTCGCCTTTCCGGGAATACACCAATATGGCGGATTGATCTGACGCGCCGCGGCGTCTGCTGCCGGTCAGGCGGCGGGGGCCGTCCCGGGCCGCAGATAGGACAGCATATAATTCACATAATCGACCTTGCCGAGGGGCACGCCCATGTGGCGGAGGATGGCGTAGGCGGCGACGAGGTGGAAATAATATTGCGGCTGCGCCCAGTCACGTACGTAAGTCGACGCGGTCATGTCGAAGGCCATGCCGTTGGGCAGGTCGAAGCCCACGGGGCGGTTGGGATCGCTGTCGATGGTTGCCGGGTCGACGCCGTCGAGCCAGGCCAGCGTCGCGGCGAGCTGCGCCTGGAGGCCGGCGAAGTCGGCGGCGTCCTCGGCGAATTGCGGGGCACCGGCGGCGCCGAGGCGGGTGAGCGCCTGGATCGCCTGCTGGCACGAGAAGCGCACCTGCGACGCGAGCGGGAACATGTCGGGGGCGAGCCGCGCGGCGATGAACTGCAGCTCGCCGACGCCGTTTTCGGCACCCCAGCCGAGCGCCTTGTCGAGCTGCGCCGACAGCGCGCGAAGGCCGTTGCGATAGGCGGGTACCGTGAAGTCGTAGAGCATCGTCTTGTCCTTCGAAGGGGAAACGGGGGAGGTCAGGCGGCGTGTTTGTCCTGGAACTGGAGCCGCGCGAGGCGGGCGTAGAGGCCGTCTGCGGCGACGAGCGCGTCATGCTTGCCTTCCTCGACGATGCGGCCGTCGTCCATCACGATGATGCGGTCGGCGGCGCGCACGGTGGCGAGGCGGTGCGCGATGACGATCGTCGTGCGGTCGTGCATCAGCGCCTCGAGCGCGTCCTGCACCAGCTTTTCGGATTCGGCGTCGAGCGCCGAGGTCGCTTCGTCGAGCAGCAGCAACGGGGCGCGGCGGAGCAGCGCGCGGGCGATGGCGACGCGCTGGCGCTGGCCGCCCGAGAGGCGGGCGCCGCCCTCACCCATGAAGGTGTCGAGCCCCTGCGGCAGCTTGGCGAGGAACTCCTCGGCATTGGCGGCGCGCGCCGCATCCCACAATTGCTCGTCGGTGGCGTCCCAATTGCCGTAGCGCAGATTGTCGCGCGCCGAGGCCGCGAAGATCACCGTTTCCTGCGGCACCATCGCGATGCGCGCGCGGATGTCGGCGGGGTCGGCGTCGGTGAGCGGAATGCCGTCGAGCAGGATGCTGCCGCCCTGCGGATCGTAGAAACGCTCGGCGAGCTGGAAGAGGGTCGACTTGCCGGCGCCCGAAGGGCCGACGATCGCGACGGTCTCGCGCGGGGCGATCGCGAGGCTGAAGTCGTGGAGCGCGGGGGCGTCGGGCCGGGTCGGATAGCGAAACTCGACATTCCGGAATTCGAGCGTGCCGAGCGGGGGATCGGGGAAGCGGCGCGCGTTGGCGGGCGGCGCGATGCTGGGTTCGGCGTTGAGCAGCTCGGACAGGCGTTCGGCGGCCCCGGCGGCGCGCAGCAGGTCGCCATAGACTTCGGTGAGGGCGCCGAAGGCGCCCGCGACGAGGCCGCCGGTGAGCACGAAGGCGGCGATCGTGCCGCCGGTGATCGTCCCCGCGGCGACACCCGCGGCGCCGTACCAGAGCAGGGTGGTGATCGCGCCGAAGAGCAGACCGATGACGATCGCGGTCATGATCGCGCGCAGGCGAATGCGGCGCTTCGCGGTGGCGAAATTATTCTCGACCGCCAGGGTGAAGCGGTCGGCCTCGCGGCTTTCCTGTCCGAACGCCTGGACGATCTTCATCGCACCCAATTGTTCGGCGGTGGTTGCGCCGATGTCGGCGACGCGGTCCTGGCTCGAACGCGAGACATTCTGCAGGCGGCGGCCGAGCAGCACGATCGGCATGATGATCACCGGGATGCCGAGCAGGATGCCGCCGGTGAGTTTCGGCGAGAGCGAGAAGAGATAGATGATGCCGCCGATGCCCATCACGGTGTTGCGCAGCGCGACCGATACGGTGGTGCCGACGACCTGTTCGATGACGGTGGTGTCCGACGTCATCCGCGAGGCGATTTCCGACGGGCGGTTTTCTTCGAAAAAGCCGGGGGCGAGGCGGAGCAGATTTTTCTGCACCGCCTGGCGGATGTCGGCGACGGTGCGCTCGCCGAGCCAGCTGACGAAATAGAAGCGCAGCGCGGTCGCGACCGCGAGCAGCAGCACGATAACGTAGAACAGGCGGAAATGCGGGGCGACGTCGCCGCCGCCGGCGACGAAGCCGCTGTCGATCATTTCCTTGAATTGCCAGGGGATGGCGAGCGTCGCGAGCGCCGCGACGCCGAGCGCGACCGCAGCGATCAGCAATTGCAGCGGGTAGCGGCTGGCGTGCTGCCAGATCATCCGCAAGCTGCCGAGTTTGCGCGGACGCTTGTCTGGCACGCCGGACGATTCGAGAGCGGGGGAGGGAGAGGCCGGTTCGTCTGATCTTGTCGCCATGGCCCGGCCCTAGCAGCGGCGATGCCGCCGCTCAACGCCGCAGAATGGTGCGGGGCTTCATGGGTTGTGAAGTGGGGGTGGAGGATGCTTCCTACCGGCGATCGCGGAGAGGGGGCGGAATCGGGGTGCCGGGATATCGGTCCGCCAACCCTCACCCTTCCCCCCGGCTTTGCCGGCGGGCCCCTTCCCTCTCCCGGCGGGAGAGGGAGGGAGGCGCGAAGCGCCGGAAGGGTGAGGGTCAACAGCCGCTTATCAATCTACTGTTTGCTTTAACGGTTATCCAGCTGCGCCCTGACCGCGCGCAGCCCCGCTGGCGTGATGCGGTACGGCGCGCCGCCTAGCGAGCCGATGAAGCCGCGATGGCGCAGCCGCCTGAACAGCGCCAAACCCGCGCTGGCCAGCACATGGCCGTCGCGGGTGAAGCAGATCGCCTCGACCAGACGGCCGTTTTCATCGCGCCGATGGCGAATCATGCCGCCCTGCGCCAGCACGTGGAGCACGCGCTGTTCCGATTTCGAGATATTCATGAGATAGTGTCCGAGATTGGCAACAACAAAAGCGCGCCGACGCCAGGGTCGGCACGTGCCATTCATCCTGTTTCGCCAGGATGTTAGCGGTTGCCCGCAATCTCGGTCATAATCACTCCGGCAACGCCCGGACGGCGTCGCGGCGCAGGATATGGGCAAATATCCTGCGCCGCAATGTTTATGATGCATTGCACAATGGAACGGAACGCCTAGACTGCGAAGCAACACAGGCGCCGACAGAGCGCCGCGCAACGCAAGGAAACGTCGCATATGCTGTATCACGCCTTTGACATGCAGAAGAGCTGGCTCGCGGGGGCGAGCGCGCTCGCGACCGCGGGGGCGCAGGTGATGCAGCACCCGGCGAACCCGCTCGGCTATTTCGGTGGCAGCCCGCAGTTCGCATCGGCGCTGGAGGTGTTCGCGCACGCCGCGGCACCGCGCGGCAAGCCGGGGTTCGAACTGTATGAGACGGTCGTCGACGGCGAAACGGTGCGGGTGAGCGAGAAGGTCGAGGCGCGCAAGCCGTTCGGCCAGCTCAAGCATTTCACCCACAAGGGGTCGGAGGACGCCCCCAAGCTGTTGATCGTCGCGCCGATGTCGGGCCATTATGCGACGCTGTTGCGCGGCACGGTCGAGCGCATGCTGCCCGGCCATGATGTGTGGATCACCGACTGGCGTGACGCGCGCAATGCACCGCTGTCGGCGGGCAAGTTCGATCTCGACGATTATATCGACTATCTGATTTCGTGGCTCGAGCATATCGGTCCCGGCGCGCATGTGCTGGCGGTGTGCCAGCCGTCGGTGCCGAGCCTCGCCGCCGCGGCGATCATGGCGGCGAACAAGCACAAGTGCCGCCCCGCGACGCTGACGATGATGGGCGGGCCGATCGACACGCGCAAGGCGCCGACCGCGGTCAACCAGCATGCGATGACGCGCCCGCACGCCTGGTTCCAGGAAAATGTCATCGTCACCGTTCCCGCCTGGTATCCGGGCGCCGGGCGCCGCGTCTATCCGGGCTTCCTGCAGCTCGCGGGCTTCATGTCGATGAACCTTGGCAACCACATGATGAGCCATTGGTCGATGTTCAAACATCTGGTCGACGGCGACGGCGAGGAAGCCGACAAGACCAAGGAATTTTACGACGAATATCGGTCGGTGTGCGACATGACCGCCGAATTCTATCTGCAGACCGTCGACCTGGTGTTCCAGCGCCATGCCCTGCCCAAGGGAGAGATGCTGCATCGCGGGCAGGTGGTCGACCTGAATGCGATCGAGGATATCGCGATCCTGGCGATCGAGGGCGAGCGCGACGATATTTCGGGGATCGGCCAGACCAAGGCGGCGCTGACGCTGACCAAGGCGCTGCCCGCGGAGAAGAAGAAATATCTGATGGCCAAGACCGTCGGCCATTACGGCATTTTCAATGGCCGCAAATGGCGCGAGGATATCGCGCCGGTGGTCGAGGCGTGGATCCGCAGCAACGGGGGGTGATGCCGCCGCCCCTTAGCTGACCATTCTCCAACCCCGTTTGTGTCGAGCGAAGTCGAGACACCCTGAAGTCATGCGTTTCTGATGGGTGTCTCGACTTCGCTCGACACGAACGGGAAAGGAGGAAGCCGGACGGATGAACGCTTCCAGATTCTTCAATGCCAGGGCGAGGTCCGCACGCTCCAGTAGACGATATAGAGCAATCCCGCCCAGAGTAGCAGGATGAAGGCCATGCCCGCACGGCTCGACGGGCGGTCGGCGGCGGCTTCGGCGGCGGCGTGGAGTTCGGCCCATAGCGGATCGGGGATCAGGCGGCGGACCAGCCACAAGCCGAGCGGCACGATGAGCAGGTCGTCGAGCCAGCCGAGCACGGGTATGAAATCGGGGATCAGGTCGATCGGCGACAGGGCATAGGCGGCGACCGCGACCGCGAGGATGCGTGCGGGCCAGGGCACGCGGCTGTCGCGCGCGGCGAGCCAAGCGGTATGCGCCTCGACCGCGAGACGGTGGCCGAGGTCGCCGATGCGTTCGGAAAGGGATTTGCCGGTCATCATTTGATCATTACTGTCCCCGCATGGCTATCCAACTGAAAAGCGCGCGCGTCGAACGTTGGCAGGTCGCGGGCGAGTTTGTCATCAGCCGCGGCGCCAAGACCCATGTCGACGTCGTCGTGGCCGAAATCGAGGGAATAGGGGGCGTTGTCGGACGCGGCGAAGGCACCCCCATCTATTATCACGGCGAGGATGCGGTGGGGTGCCGCGACCAGATATTGCTCGCCGTGATAATAGATGGGGGTGCCTTCGCCGCGTCCGACAACGCCCCCTATTCCCTCGATTTCGGCCACGACGACGTCGACATGGGTCTTGGCGCC
>Ga0155175_115_pt1 | contig 96708 bp, 87 predicted proteins | sample RifCSPhighO2_01_FD_106143 | JGI IMG/M metagenome (GOLD analysis project Ga0155175, IMG submission 106143) | Sphingopyxis sp. RIFCSPHIGHO2_01_FULL_65_24 | reverse complement strand
GGAGCAGCCACGCCCGCCTGGCATCGCCCCTTTGCGCTACGAGGAGGATTGGCGCCCCCTTTGCCGGAGCCTGCCGCAGTCTTCGGAAGCCGAATACAAGTGCCTCGGCGATCCTGACGGGCTGATGCTGAGCCTGGGGGGCGAACTGAGGCTCCGCACCGAACTGTCCAACGGTGCTTTGACCCGACCCGAACCGGATCGGCAGGCGCTGCTGGTTCGGCAGCTTGTCCATGCCGACATTCGCCTTGACTCTTCGCTGCGTGTCTTTTTGCAGGGAGGCACGCTGCAGGCCATCGGTGAGCCCAAGCCCTTTCCTGCGATCCAGCAAAATGATGGCGATCTAAGCCAGCTGTTTCTCGATTATCAGGTCCGGTCGAAATCGCAGGCCGCGATGGTTCGGCTGGGTCGACAGGAAATGGCTTTCGGGTCGCAGCGCCTGATCGCGCTGCGCGATGGCCCGAACCAGCGACTGGCCTTTGATGGCGTCCGTATGCGGCTGGCCGCAGGGCAGGGAAGTGTCGATGCTTTTGTCACGTGGCCGGTGCAGGCACGGCCAGGACTGCTGGACGACACGAGTGGAGCCGAGGACCGGTTGGCGGGTGTCTATGTGACGCAGCAGATCGCGGGGCCCTTGAAGGCCGACCTTTATCTTCTCGAACGCAGGCAGAATGCCAACAGCCCTCTTGCCCCCCGGCCAGGAGGCTTCCGCCAATCCCTCGGGGCGCGGCTGTTCGGACGTCGATCGGGTTTCGACTGGGACGTCGAGGCGGTGATCCAGCGCGGCTTTGCAGGCGGTCAGCGCATTCGTGCGTGGACGCTGGCAAGCGATGTCGGCTTCACCTTTGGCGCTACTGCCCTGGAACCGAGGATCAGCCTGAAGGTCGATCTGGCCAGCGGCGATCGCCGTCCCGGCGACGGCATCAGTGGTACCTTTGACCCACTCTACCCGAAGCTGCCCTATTTCTCCGAAGCCAATCTAGTGGTTCCGGCCAATCTGGTCGACATCAATCCGGGCATATCGCTGCGGCCGCAGCCATCGTTGCTGCTGTCTGCCAACTGGGATTTCCTGTGGCGCCATCGGCTCGCCGACGCGATCTACACCGCCCCCCTTGCGGTTGTTCAGGGATCTTCAGGGCAGGGAAGCCGCTATATCGGCGATCAGAAGGTGCTGACCGCCGACTGGTCCGTGAATCGGCATCTGCGGCTATATGGCCAGGCCGTCAGCTTCAGGCCCGGGCAAACACTGCGACAGCTGGGTGGCCGATCCATCGAGTTTCTAGTTGTGTCCGCATCCCTTCGCTTTTGAATGGGCTGCCCCACTTTATCGGGTGTCCTGCCGCAAAACTGCCTCCAAGCTCGTCCATGTCATGGACGGATATCGTTCATTGTCGAGCGGCGTGGCGAGAAGCCCTTCGCCGGCAAGCAGGTTCCTGAGATACTGCATCCCCTGCCAGGCAGGATAGAGATCGTCGGGCGTGCCTGGCGCAAACAGCCTGGCCAGCCGAATGGTAAGGCCTAGGGTTCCCAAAGTTCCGACGGGAAGTATGCCGTAAGATCGGCCGCGCACCCGGCTGGTCGCCGCAGCGATGTCGCGCACGGTGACACGCGCTCCGGAAATCCGCAGCCAGCGGGGCGTATCGGGGTCCATCGCCGCATGTGCCGTGAACCGGGCCGTGTCGGCAATGGTCGTGAAGTCCATTGGCTGGTCGGCACTGCCCCAATAGATTACGCGGCGAATGCTGTGCTGGACGATCGGGATCGTGCCTGTCAGCATGTCCATGAAGGCGCCGTTCAGCACGGATGTCAGACGCAGACCGGAACTTTCCGCGCGCTGCAGGAAGGCGCTGCGAAGATTAAGATTTCGGTTGCTGCCCTGTGGCACCTGCCGGAAGTCGATGGCATAATCCGATGGAATGAAGCGGGGTACGCCCGCCTTCACCGCCGCATCGAGCAAGCGACCCTGCGCGCCGAGAATGACCGGTTCCAGGCCGCTGAGCGCGGATACCACGCAATGAACCCCTTTCAGCGCGCGCGCGATCGAATCTACGTCATCGAAGTCGGCGTATCTCACTTGCGAGGCCATGCCCTCGAGATGCCTTGCCGAAGATTCTGTGCGCACCAGGGCAGCAACCGGTGCGCCGAGGCCAGCAAGTTCCCGAACGATACGCCCACCCAAATCCCCGGTCGCTCCGGCAACTATTATCATGAATGCAACTCCCTCAGATATTGATCAGGCATGGCCGCTCTGCTTGTAAAGGCATCGCGAAATCGATGGCCGGTGCCAGCTACGCACGAGCGCGCCTGCTGGCTTCATTTGGCGCACAGTCCTCTGCGATAAGGCTGCAGCGAGCCCATCAGGCCCGTCCTGTATCGCACCAGTGCGCGATAGGCGTCTTCCTCGCTGGCCATGCAGAGCGGACCAACCCAATGGACTGGTTCCCTGATCGGCGTACCGCAAAAGAGCACCAGCCGAGCGCCATTGCCCGTTGCTGCCAGATAGAGCGAGCCATCACCATTGGGCAGCACAACTTCGCCCGCATCGGCCGTTGCTGTGGCGGCCATGAGCTCACCCTGATGCACGACAGCCAGATTGGCCGGCTGATCATGGCTATACCAGTCGAACCGGGCAAAGGGGGCAAGCCATATGTCCAGCAAGGTTACCGGGCTGGTGGTTGCGATGGGGCTGATCCGGTCCCGAAAGCCACCTGCCAGCACTCGGATCCAGCTGCCATCGGAACCGCAAATGATCGGGATGTCACCGGGTTCCAGATGATGCACCACAGGCTTGTCGTGTTTGCGCTGCATGGGGTGGTTCAGAAAGATCTGAAGTCCCTCGACTGGCTGGTCGGTTGCGGGGATTTCCTCATGGAGAATGCCTGACCCTGCGGAAGTCCAGTGCAATCCACCGGGCGTGATCTTGTGTCTGCCGCCAGCGCTGTCCCGGTTGCGCATAACGCCAGCAGATTCCGGCATCACATAGGTGATCGCGGAAAAGCCGGCGTGGGGATGGGGCGGGAAAGTCGGCCGACTCATCCAGAACCGGTCGATGGCCAGCCAGGGATCGATTGACGTGCCCAGAACGGCTCCGTCGAGATGCTGCACCCTGAAGCCCGGCCCGCGACTGGTGAACAATGGGCGCACGACGCGAGAAATCGGCTCAGGCTTGTCATCGCTGGAACTGGCACTGCCCCGGGCCCAGGCACCGGGATAGTCGAGACTATCCCGCATGGCTGACCGGAGGAAGTACGGACGTGAAAAGCAGTTCGATCAGTTGGGACCCTTCCGTCGATGACCAATCCTGTGCCAGTTCGGCAATCATTGTGTTGGTCGCCGTCAGCACCACGCCGGCATCCTGCATGCGTCGCCGCGACATGTCCTCGCTCAGCTCGAACGGAGAACCCGATGCATCCATCACGGCCTGCACGCGATAACCTTGTTCGACCGCGCTGATGGACGGGAAGACGAGGCAGACATCGGTGGTGATACCGGCCATGATCAGGTCCTTGCGTCCTGTTGCCTCAACCGCAGCCACGAATTGTGCATCCGTCCAAGCGTTGACAATGCCTGCGCGCCTGACACGTGCTTCGAAAGCATCCGGCAGGATTTCGGCCAGCTCTGGCATCAGCGGACCCTGGATACGTTCTTCCTGACTTGAGGTCAGAATGACCGGCATTTGCAGGATCTTTGCGGCGCGGGCGAGCGCAAGCGTCATCGTCCGAACCTGCTCCAGCGGCAAGTTCTTCACCAGCTGCATCGTGCCGACCTGGTGATCGATCAGCAGGAGGGCGGAACTATTCGGGCGGAAGGGGTGTGTCATGATCGTCTTTCCTGGCTTGGAAACAGCTCAGTTTGTGATGCCGGAAATCCTCTGTTCCCGCGTTGCCGATCCTGCCGGTAACGCTTCGATCTTGCGCCCAAATCTTGCGTCGAGGTTCTGTTGCACCTTTGCCACCGCAAGGCGTCGATGCTCACTGGGACGGGTGCTTGCTGCGTGCGTCGATTTCGACCACCTGCGGCGCTTGCTCCCATCCGCCACCCAGCGCGCGAAAGACCCCGACAGATGCCTCGGCCTTGGCCGCTTTCGCCAGCGCCAGCGCCTGTCTGGCCTGCAGAAGATCTGCTTCCGCTCCCAGCAGCTGGAGCGCATTGTCCTTGCCGCTGCTGAACCGAATGCGGGTGAGGTACGCGGACTGCGCTGCGGCTCTCTCTGCCTCGGCCAGCGTCAGGCTCCGCTCGGTCGTTGCCTTCAGCCGCGCGAGGGCCTGTTCTGTTTCCTGGAGCGCAGTGAGGACCGCACCATCGAATGCGGCAAGGCGAGCATCTGCCTGCGCCGATGCTGCCGTCACCCGTGCACGGGCAGCGCCGTCGACCGGAATCGACCATGATATCAGGGGGCCAAGCGAAAAGCCGATATTGGCAGAACGTCCAAGATCATTGGGATCGATTCCGCTTGTGGCCAGGGACCCCGCTAGGCGGATCGAGGGGTAGAGGGCTGCGGTTGCAACACCGATCCGGGCGGTATCTGATGCTAGACGTGCTTCGGCAGCCCGCACATCTGGGCGTCGCGCGATCAGGCCGGCGCCATCGCCCACCGGGATCGCCGATCTTGGCTCCGGCGGAACCTCGCATTTCCCGACCTCGGCTAGATCCTCGCCTGGTTCTCCCCCGATCAGAGTCCGCAGTGCATGGATTGCTGCTCGGTTCTCGGCATCCAGCGCCGGAAGCGCAGCTTCAGCCTGGGCCAAAAGTCCTTCTGCGGCATGGATATCGCGGGCCGCTACTCGGCCCAGGGTGTGAAGCCGCCGCACCAGCGCGAGTGTCCTTTCCTGATTGGACACGGCGTCGCGCGCGACATTGAGCTGCAGGCGATTGGAGCAGGCCAGGGCATAGTTTCGGGCAACCTCTGCCGCTACGCTGACCCGAACAGAGTCCAGTTCCGCCGCTGCCGCCAGCGCATCGGCCCTTGAAGCCTCGACGGATCGACGGACGCCGCCGAAAAGGTCCAGTTCATAGGCGGCGTCCGATGCAAGCTCGTAAAGCTCGAATTCCGGCGGTTGTGCCGGTGCAAAGCCCAGTCCGGCATTGGCCCCGGTGCCTACCCGGTTGGTGTTTGCAGCGCCACGGGCCGTCAGGGCCGGAAACTGCCCAGCTCGCGCTTCGCGGACCAGCGCACGGGCGCGCCGCAAATTGGCACTGGCTTGGCGAACATCGGTATTGTGCTGCAGCGCCCGCACAATCAGCCCATCGAGAACGGGGTCCTCGAACAGTCGCCACCATTGATCGGGCAGAGAGGCTTTGGCAAACTCGGGAGTGCCCGCCTCGCCAAATTCCTGCTTTGCGGCCTGCGGGACGAGAGGGCGGCTGAAGTCGGGGCCGACGACGCAGGCCGATAGGCTTGCGGACAGGAGCACAGCGAGCGCAAGACGTCCGGACTGCATCATCCTTCTCCGGCAGGGGTGGCGGTTCCCGTCCTCGTCTCGGAAGGAGGTGCTGTTCGCGATCCGCGCAGGGTCGCAAGCCGTTGTTCGAGCATCCTTACCAGCACATAGAAGGAGGGCGTGAACATCAGTCCGAACACGGTGACGCCGATCATACCGAAGAACACCGCAATGCCAAGAGCCTGGCGCATTTCGGCGCCTGGTCCGGTGGAAATGACCAATGGAAGCACGCCCAGGATGAAGGCCATCGATGTCATGAGGATCGGGCGTAACCGCTGTGCTGCCGCGTGTTGCGCGGCCGCTTTCGGTGCCATGCCATTTTCCTCGTTCAGCTTCGCAAATTCGACGATCAGAATGGCATTTTTCGCCGCCAGGCCGATCAGCACCACCAGACCGATCTGGGTCAGGATGTTGTTGTCCCGGCCCATGATGTTCACGCCGACAATGGCGGCCAGCAGACACATCGGCACGATCAGGATCACGGCCAGGGGCAGCGCTAGGCTTTCATACTGCGCGGCAAGCAACAGGAACACGAACAGGACACCCAGCGCAAAAATCAGCGATCCGGTATTGCTGGCGGCGCGTTGCTGATAGGCCAGTTCTGTCCATTCGTAATCGAAACCCTGAGGCAGGATTCTGGCCGCAAGCCTTTCCATGGTGTCGAGCGACTGGCCTGTCGAGTATCCTGGCATCGTGTCACCCTGCAATTCTGCGGCACGATAGAGATTGTATCGGACTACGCGATAGGCGCCGGAGTCGTCGCGCAGGTTCATCACGGCATCGAGCGGGACCATGTCCCCGGTCGCTGATCGGGTCCGCAACCGGCCTATGTCGGAAAGGTCGTCACGATAGGGGGCATCGGCCTGGGCCGTGACCCTGAAGGTTCGGCCCAGATAGTTGAAATCGTTGATGTAGCGTGAACCAAGATAGGTGCCCAGAGTAGAGAAGATATTCTCAACTGGCACCCCCAGTTGCTCTGCCCTGGCGCGGTCAATATCGGCGAGCAGCTGCGGTGTCCGCGTGTTGAATGTCGTGAATGCCCCCATGATGCCTTCGGCCTGATTGGCCGCGCCCATCATCGCGAAGGCTGCACCCTCCAGAGCCTTTAGACCGGCGCCGCCCCTATCCTCGATAACCATCTTGAACCCGCCGCCGGTGCCCAATCCGGACACGGGAGGCGGTGGAATGATCAGCAGGTTCGCAGCGGTAATGCCAACCAGTGCACCGCGCAGTTCATTGGCAACAATGTCGGCATGGGGCCGCGTGCCCGCCTCCTTCAGGGTGATGAAGATTGCAGCCGCATTGGGCGCGTTCGTGAAGGTCGCTCCGTCAAACCCGGCAAAGGCTACGGTGTTGCTGACCGACGGATTGCGAAGAGCAATGGCCTGAGCCTGTTCGACCACGCTGGTCGTGCGTTGCAGCGATGCGCCCGGCGGCATCTGGACCACGCCGATGACATAGCCCTGGTCCTGGGCAGGAATGAAGCCGGATGGCGTTTCGGCAAAGCGCCAGCCCGTGGCAAGCAGCAGGCACAGATAGGCTATCCCCATGAAGGTCAGGCTGCGCAGCGTTCTGGCTGTCAGTCTGCCGTAGCGATCCGACAGACGCGCGAAGCCTGTGTTGAACCCTTTGGCGAATTGAGCGGGCCAGCCGCGCCAGCCGGCGGCCGGCGGGGCATGGCCATGCTCGCGTGATCGCAACAGCAGCGCTGCAAGTGCAGGTGACAGGGTCAGCGATACAAAGGCCGAGACAGCCGTCGCGCTGGCAATCGTCATTGCGAACTGCTGATAGAACTGGCCGGAAATGCCAGGGATGAAGGCTGTGGGGATGAACACGCCGCAGAGGACGAGTGCAATGGCGACGAGTGCACCCGATACTTCGTCCATTGTCGCATGGGCGGCTGCTAGCGGCGAGAGATGCTTTTCTTCCATCAGCCGTTCGACATTCTCGACGACGACAATCGCGTCATCGACCACAATGCCGATTGCCAGGACAAGCCCGAACAGCGACAGGCTGTTGAGGGAAAGGCCCAGCCCCGCCAGTGCGGCAAGCGCCCCTGCAAGTGCGATAGGGATGGCGACGATGGGGATGATCGCCGCGCGCCAGCTTTGCAGAAAAAGCAGTACCACCAGCGCCACCAGGACGATGGCCTCGATCAGCGTGTCCTCTACGGCGGCGATCGACGCTTCGACATAGCTGGTCGGATTATAGGGAATGGAATAGTCCATCCCCGGAGGAAAATCGCCGGCCGCCCTTGCGAGTTCGGTCTTGACAGCCTCGGCCACACTCAGCGCATTCGACCCCGGAAGCTGCGAAATGGCCAGCGCCACGGTCGGCCTCCCATTTGAAAACGCATTGATGCTGTAGTCCTGCGCGCCCAGCTCGACCCTTGCGATGTCGCTCAGCCGGGTCAGTGCTAAACCTTCGCGCTTCACGATGATGTTGCCGAACTCTTCCGGTGTCGAAAGCCGGCCCTGCGTCTGGATGCCCAGCTGGAATGCCGTGCCTGCGCTGTTGAAAGGCGCCTGGCCGATCGACCCTGCAGAAACCTGGGCATTTTGGGCTCGAATAGCGGCAACGACCTCATCGACGGTCAGGCTCCGGCTGGCGGCCAGCTCGGGATCGATCCAGACGCGCATGTTATAGTCCCGGCCGCCGATCAGCCGTGCCGAGCCTACGCCTTCGATGCGCGAAATCCGGTCGATCAACTGCAGTGTGGCATAGTTGGAGATGTAAGGCTGCGGCAATGAACCATCAGGGGAGAAGAAATTGGCAACAAGTAGCAGGTCGGGAGAGTTCTTGCGCACGGTCACACCGATCTGGCGCACTTCTTCTGGCAGGCGCGGCTCGGCGGAACTGACCCGGTTCTGAACCAGAACCTGGGCCTGATCGACATCGGTCCCCTGCTGGAAGGTGATGGTGATCGCCAGGTTGCCGTCCCCCGTCGAGGAGGAGGAGATATAAAGCATGTCCTCTACGCCGTTTATTGCCTCCTCAAGCGGTGCTGCGACAACATCGGCAATTGTTTCGGCAGAGGCGCCCGGGAAGCTGGCCGACACGACAACAGTGGGGGGCGCGATCTGGGGATACTGGGCTACCGGCAGGGTAGGATAGGCAATGACGCCGAAAATGGTGATGAAGATCGAGAGGACCGCAGCGAATATGGGGCGGTCTATGCAGAAATGGGCCAGCCGCATCGTTCAGCGCGCCGTTGCTTGCGCTGGCGCAGGCGCCGCGAGGGGCTGGGCAATCGGCGCGTCGTTCTTCGCGCGAGGACGAATCCTGCCTTGTCTGGGGCTGATGAGTGTGCCGGGCTGCAGCCGCGCCAGTCCGTCAATCACCAGTTTCTCTGTCGGCGCCAGCCCCTCGCGAATGACGCGCAGGCCTTCGACCATGGGGCCGGTCACGACAGGGCGCGGCACGACTTCGTTCTTGCCATTGAGAACATAGACGAGCTTTCTTGTCTGATCGGTCAATATGGCTTCGTCAGGCACCAGCATTGCCTTGTAGCTGCCAGAACCAAGAAGCCTCGCCCGACCGAACATGCCGGGCACCAGGAATCCGTCCGGATTGGCGACCACGGCATAAGCCTGGATCGTGCCGGTATTGGGGTTGATGCCGTTGTCGATGAACCGCATGCTGCCGCGCCAGCCATAGCGGTTTTCATCGGCCAGCTGGATTTCCACGGGATTGGGCGCGAAGCGCGAGCTCCGCCGCTGGCCCTGTGCGTCCTGGCGCATGTACTTGAGGTAAAACGCTTCCGCGCCGTCAAAGCTGAAGCGGATGGGGTCAAGCCGAACAATGCGGGTCAACTCGGTCTGACCGGCTGTCACGAAATCACCGACATCGACCCTGCGGCTGGAGACAAGCCCCGAAATCGGGGCCCGAACCTCCGTGAATGACAGATCCAGGCTTGCCGTTCGCTGGCGTGCCTGAGCTGCGGCCAGCCCCGCCCGGGCGGTCCGCAGAGCGGCAGTGATCGTGTCACTCTCTTCACGGCTGATCGCATCGCTGTCGACCAGTGCAGTTGCCCTGTTTGCCTGCAGCGTTGCATTGACAAGCGTTGCGCGGGCACTCGCGACACTCGCTTCGGCCTCCGACAGGGCTGCGCGAAACGGGCGCTGATCCACAACGAACAGGAGGTCGCCCCGGTTCACACGGCGGCCGTCCTGAAATGCGATGCGGGTGATCGGGCCGGAAACCCGGGGAATGAGTTGCACATCCTCTTCGGCCACGAACCGACCGATATACTCGTCCCAGTCAACGACGACGCGCTGGAGGGCCGTGGCCACGGTTGCAGATGGCGGTGGCGGGGGAGGAGGTGGCTCGCTGCTGCATGCTGGTAACAGCAGCGTCGAAAGCAAAATCAGCGTTGAGGCGAAATGCACCAGGCCGTGTTGGCCGCCTGGTCTGGCTGCTTTTGCAATGCACCAGCTTCCCGGTCTTGGCGAGCGAGTGCCTTGGTCCGTGATGGCTGACAATCCGGCTACTCCCCTGGACGCTGGCTTCAGGGAATGCTGAAACCCTCTCGTCGAGCCGCGAGGACGGCCGGACTATCGTCGCCCAGTTGGGAAAGGCCTGCGTTCCCCATCTTGCCACCACGAAACCGATTTTGCGGGAAAAGGGCAGGGAGCGTGAGGATGCTTGCAGCGCATGCCGCTTTCGATTCCTCATGCGCGCCCGGATACAAGGGGGCATGGTATGTGCTTTGTGGTCTCGGGTCCAATAGCGCCACACCCAGCGCTCATGATCAAGCGCCTATTTCTCCAAAGGCGGTGTTGAGCCCAACCGCTTCTCGAACCTGCAATTCTGCCAAAAGTGCCTAGGCGTGGGCGAGGCGATTGCACGCACATAGGTGCCATCTGGCTAACGCCGCCGTTCAAGGCTATTATAGTTGTCTCGCCAAAATATCTCCGACTGTGTGGATAGCCTAGGGCGCTGACCGATCTTAAGACCCACAATTGCATGGGCTTTCGCCAGTTGAGTTACGGTGGCGTCTAAGCATAGGATTTGACCAACGAAGGGAACGACGTCGCCTTCAAGGTCTCCGGCTCGGTCCATGAAACTGGCCCACTGCCTCCGATTGAGTTTGCAGCCCAGAGCGTCGGCATCTCCAATGGCTTTGAACCGTTGATGCGCGATGCCATTCAGGCAGAGAAGCTTGAACAGCTGCTACTCCTGGCGTCCGTTGAGAAACCGGGGCTGGTCCACTATCTCCTGCACCGCGCCACCCAAGCCCCAAATTCAGAGCTTTCCTAGCGGCGGTTCGCGCATGGAAATTTCCCGGTTCAGGCATGGAAAAATTCGTAAATTTGATGTCACGTCTTCAAGTCCGCAATCTGCATCAGCGAATGGACCCAGCGTTGCGAAAGGTGCTAAATCGGGGGCATGCATTTTGTTCATGATCCCCTAGCACCTGCCGCCGCACCAATCGCATTTGAGGACTTTCTGAAAGTCGATATTCGAGTGGGCCGGATCATCGAAGCGCGCCCCTTTCCCGAAGCGCGCAAGCCTGCCCTGAAGCTGCAGATCGATTTCGGTCCCACGATCGGCGTTAAGCGGTCATCCGCTCAGATTACGGAGCATTACACCCCGGAGACATTGACCGGCCGCCTGATCGCTGCAGTCGTCAACTTTCCGCCGCGCCAGATTGGCAAGTTCCTGTCAGAAGTCCTGACAGTCGGCTTTCCGGACGAGAACGGCGCGGTGGTACTGTTCGCACCCGATGGTAATGTTCCTGTGGGCGCGAGGCTATTCTGACATGTAATCCGGTCCGATCTGCCTCTTTTTCTTTTTGCCTGTAGAGGGTTGTGCTTTTTTGGCTTTGCGTGATCAAGGACTTAGAAAGCTAGCAACGCGGTATCGAACAGCAGCCGCTGGTTCGCTCAAAGCCATGCCTCTCCCAGTGATTCCGCAGCGACCAGAACCAGACGGAAGTTGCGCCTGATCGCCGCACGATGTTAAGCATAGGCATGAAAGGTTCCGACACCGTCCTGCGCGCCCGTCCGAAACAGGCGCGCAGCCGCGAGACGATGCAGCGCCTGCTTGATCAGGCAGAAGCGTTGTTGGTCGAGTTTGGCGTGAACGGCTTCAACACGAATCTGCTGGCCGACCGTTCGGGAGTGGGGCCGCGCGCGGTCTATCGCTATTTTCCCAACAAATGGGCTGTGCTCACTGAACTGGTAGAACGTTCCTGCGAGCGCGAGAGGCAGTGGATCGGGAGCTTCCGCGCGCTTCGGGCAGGTACTGACTGGCGACGTATCAGCGACCGGATGGTCGACAGCTTCTATTTTGCTGCGCGGCGAAGCCCGGTTTATGCATTGCTCCGCGCCGCCTGCCAGGTCTCTCCACAGCTTCAATCGGTCGACGCGCGTCATATTCTGGCCCTCGAGACGAATCTTGCGGCCGCCCTGGTGGATCTCGGGGTTGAACTCGATGCGATGCGGCGCGGCGTGATCTGCCGGATTATCATCGAGACATCTGGTCGGGTGATCGATTTGGCGCTCAAGGCCGAGCCTGAGGAGGCGGCGCTCCTGATTGCCGAGCTCAAAGGCATGATTCACAGCCTCGTGGCTCCCCACATCGCCGAGCCCGCCGAGAGCTAGATCGGTGCCGTAACCGGACGAGCCGGGCCGCCGATGCGGTAGGGATCGATTCCCTGTTCCCGCAGGCGCGCGTGTGCACGCCTATAGACACTAGGCTCACCGATCCCCATTCGCCGCCGCGCCGCTGCCAGCGGTTCAGCGAGCAGGGCACTGATGTTTTGGCGGAAAATCGCCTGCGCCGCGCGCCCGTTGCGCCGAGCCTCGGCCACCGCACCGATGAAGGGCGCGCGGCCAGGCACCCTCAACGCGAATTCGGCGGTGCCCGCCCAAGCAATGATCGTCTCGGTCCAGTCGCGGTACTGCCCGCTGGTGAAGCCGAGTACGCATTGCTCGCCCAGAGGATCGCGGCCATAGCCGGTCAGGACATGAGCGAGATCATGCGTGTCTCGCAGGCGGTTGACGAACCATTGCATCTGGTCTGCATATTCGACCTGACCCGGAAACCGGCTCGCAGCGACCAGTCCAGCTGCGGTCAGCCCCTCGGTCCGCATGAAGGCGACATACGCGTGGGCGACGCTGTCCGGACCGAAAGCCAGCAGGCGCTCATGGTCGTCGAGCAGCGGAGCGAGCGCGGGTTCACTGACCATCAGATCCTGTCCCAGACTGCTGAGGCAGAAGTCCATGCCGATGCGTCTCGTGCTGCGGTTGGGAAGACACTCGCCCATCAGAAACACTTGCGCGGTATCATCAGCATTGCGGGCCAGGGCTCGGAAGTGATGCAGCGCCTGAAATGGACGCATTCGTCGAGGCGGGCGATCGGGATGGAAGGCAGGCAGCATGGTGTTGAGGCTCCAATCGACGAATCCGGGCAGTTAAAAAAGAAAGTAATAACTTCCAAAAATGTGTCAATCGCTATGTGGCAAGGTCTTCAAAAGCTACGCATTCACCCGCGAACTTGGAAAAAACTGTGCGGCATCTGCTCGCCGTCGATGCGGAGTAGCTTGCCGCACTGACCAGCGCGCCCGGGTCGAGAACATACAAGTTGCAGAATGCTGCTGCAGGGCTGAGGCTGATTTAGGCGGTCATGACTGCATACGTTCCAACGCATTGGCCGAGGCCAAACCCGCGCCGGAGCTCGTGATGGCGAGGCCGAATATCAGATGCAGGCAAAAGCTGCCGGTCGCCGGGCCTTCAACGCCTGATCAGCTCCTCGGACTGCGCAAATCCAGCGTGCCAATGAACTGTGGAGAGGGGCAGTTGTGGCCTGCGATTCCGCGAAAAGCATCCAGTGTCCTAGGCCCGAGAGCATCGCATCGGCGGGCCCCCTTTGACTTGGTAAAGGCCTGGTCGGTTAGGGGGCATCAAAGTCGCTTCCTCCCAATCCTTGATCAACTGCACAGACATGCTTAGGCGCGGGCGATTTGCCCGTAGTTGCCGGCGCGTGCTCATCATCTTGAGCGCTCAGGTTACCCCACGAGCCAGAAACTGGGGTTCAGCAATGGGTTGGCGGAACCTAAGGTTTGTCGGCTAAGGCGGTGATCAACGCATCGCGTGCAAAGGCGACGCGCGGGTGGCGCAGGGACGATTTGGCCCAGACGAGATAGAATGCGTTGGTCGGCACGTTCACCGGCGCCGCGATTTCGACAAGGACGCAAGCAGCGCGCTGGGCATCCGTGAGATAGCTCGGCAGCACCGTCCACCCCAATCCCGCGCACAAGGCGGATCGCAAGACTCGAAGATCGGGCGCGGTCAGCGCAGGGGGGCGCGACACTTCGATGCTGTTCGCTTCGAGCCAGTTCCTCACCAGCGGCCGGTCAAGATCGTAGGCGAGATGCGGCACGGTATTGAGAGCATGTGCCAGAGGACTTCGCCCGATCTGCTCGGCCACCGAGGGTGCCGCCACTGCCCGCAGATCTTCAGTGCCGACTTTCTGATAGGCGAGCCGCGCGTCATCCGGCTGTGAGGCTGTGAACCCGAGGTGCACCCTGTCATCAAGCAGCATGGCGTAAAGCGCATCACGCCCGCCGATATGCAACCGCAGATCGAGCCCCGCCGCAATCAGGGGGCCTAGCCTCGGCGTGATCATTTCGCCCAGCATATCGGATGGTGCGGCGATGTGGACGGTCCCCGAGATTCTGATCGAGCGGGCGCGTGCAGCCGCGAGCGCGGCTTCGGCTGTATCGAGACTGCCGCCGATGGAGAGCGCGAGATCGTCGGCGATGGCCGTGGGCCGCACGCCGCGCGAATGCCGGTCGAATAGCGGGTGGCCAAGCTGCGCTTCCAGCGAGGCGATATGCTGAGAGGCGGCGGGCTGGGTGAGGCCGAGCGCGCGTGCCGCATCGCTCAGCGAACGGCGTCGGTAAACTTCGACAAAGGTGCGCAGCTGCTGGAGAGACATTCCCGTTCCATAAAACAATTTATGCCTGACCGCTATTCCTCTTGGATTTCCTGATGAAACCTTCGGCCTATCTGGGTCGTCCATCGAAGGAGCCAACCCATGCAAGACCGACGCACTTTTCTGACAGGCATGAGCTCGCTCGCCATGGCGGCGGCGGCATCGCCGCTATCGACCGCACATGGTCGCTCGATCCATCTCCATGACAAAGGACCCAAAGCAATGACCCGCATTCTGATGATTGCCACCTCGGCAGACCGCATGATCCCCGGCACCGAACCGACCGGCGTGTGGCTCGAAGAACTCACCACCCCCTATTACGCCTTTCGCGACTCCGGGGCCGAGGTCACGCTTGCCTCGATCAGGGGCGGCGCGATCCCGGTCGATCAGCGCAGCGTCAATGCCGATGGCGAGAACGATGCTTCTGTCGAACGCTATCTCAAGGACGAGGCGCTGAAGGCCGAGATTGCAAGCACGCCGGCGTTCACCAGCATCGATCCCGACGGGTATGACGCGGTGTTCCTGCCGGGCGGCCACGGCACGATGTTCGACTATCCGGTAAGCGAGGAACTTGCGCGGCTGGTCGAGCGGTTCGACCGCGAGGGCAAGATCGTTGCTGCGGTCTGCCATGGCCCGGCGGGACTGGTCTCCGCGAAGAAGCCCGACGGCACACCGCTGGTCGCAGGACGCCGCGTTGCCGCTTTCACTGACAGCGAGGAACGCGCGGTCGGGCTCGACGATGCCGTGCCCTTCCTGCTGGAAACGCGGATGAAGGAACTGGGCGCGAAGCACGAGGCGGGCCCCGATTTTCAGCCCTTTGCCCTGCGCGATGGCAATATGGTGACGGGGCAGAACCCCGCCTCGGCCACCCGCACGGCGCAGCTGGTGATGGAAGCTCTCAAGGAAAAGGCAGACTGATCATGCACTATCTTCACACCATGCTGCGGGTCAGCGATCCCGAAGCCACGCTGTGCTTCTTCGAATTGCTGGGCCTTACGGAAACCCGGCGCATGGAGAGCGAACGCGGGCGCTACACCCTCATTTTCCTGGCTGCCGATGAGGACCATCGCGGCGAGGGCGAGCGCGGCACAGTCGAGGTTGAGCTGACCTACAACTGGCCGCCCGAGGATGGCAGCACGCCCGAGGTCTATATCGGAGGCCGCAATTTCGGTCACCTCGCCTACCGCGTCGACGACATCTACGAAACCTGTGCCCGGCTGCAAGCCGGCGGCGTGACGATCAACCGGCCACCTCGCGACGGGCACATGGCTTTCGTGCGCTCGCCAGACGGCATCTCGATCGAGCTGCTTCAAAAAGGTGAGCACAAGGCCCCCGCCGAGCCCTGGGCCTCGATGCCCAATACGGGAGGGTGGTAATGGCGCAATTGTTCGAACCGATCGAGATTGGCGGGCTGCAACTCGCCAACCGCATCGTGATCGCTCCGATGTGCCAGTATTCGGCCGAAGATGGCGCGATGAACGACTGGCACCAGATGCATCTGGGCCATCTGGCGATGTCGGGCGCAGCCGCGCTGACCATTGAAGCCACCGCGGTCAGCCCGGAAGGCCGCATTACCTATGGCGATGTCGGTCTGTACGACGACCGCACGGAGGACGCGATGCGGCGCGTGCTGCAAAGCGTGCGCCGCTGGTCGGACATCCCGCTCGTCATCCAGCTTGCCCATGCAGGCCGCAAGGCAAGCTGCGCCAAACCCTGGAATGGCGGCGCGCAGATTCCACCCACTGATGCCAATGGCTGGCAAACGGTTGCGCCAAGCGCGCTTGCTTTCAAGCAGAGCGATCATCCGCCCGTAGCGCTCGATCGCCAGGGCATGGACCGCATCATCGCTGCCTTTGTGGACGCGGCGCAGCGGGCGGACCGGTTGGGACTCGATGGGATCCAGATCCACGCCGCGCATGGCTATTTGCTCCACGAATTCCTTTCGCCGTTGTCGAACGCGCGCACGGATGAATATGGCGGCAGTCTCGAAAATCGGATGCGCGTACCGCTCGAGGTGTTCGACGCGGTGCGTGCAGCATTTCCCGCCGACAAGCCCGTCACTGTGCGCGTGTCCGGCACCGATTGGGTCGAGGGCGGCTGGACGCCTCAGGAAACCGCAGTCTTCGCCCGTGAACTCGAAGCCCGCGGCTGTGCCGCGATTCACGTGTCAAGCGGCGGGCTCGATCCGCGGCAGGACATTCCAGTGGGCCCGGGCTACCAGGTACCGCTGGCCCGCACGGTCAAGGATACTGTGAACATGCCGGTTATCGCCGTGGGCCTCATCACCGATCCGCATCAGGCCGAACAGATCATCGCGCGCGGCGAGGCCGACATGATCGCGATTGCGCGCACGGTGCTGTGGGACCCCCGCTGGCCGTGGCACGCCGCCGCCGCGCTGGGGGCATCGGCCAAGGCACCACCGCAATATCTCCGCTCCGAGCCGCGCGAAGCCGGGCGCATCCTCAAGGAAATGAAGCCATGAGACGCTCCATCAAACTTGTGCTCGCCGCTGCCGGCGTCGTTACGCTTGCGGCCTGCTCGACCACCCCGGAAGCCACCTGGCAGATTTTGGTTATTCGGTAGTCATATAATTTGAGAAATTAACGTCGACAGGGCAAAAATCGGTGGCCCCATTTTGGGGTTGAGGAAGGACGAAATACCAGTCCGATCGGTTCATTCAGCGAGACCAATTGGACAAAAAAATCGTTAACAGCGTCCGGGAATAGTCACAATTTTTGACTAGAACACTAATGAGATCACATGCTTGCTAAAATTATGGGGGCAAATTTGGGAGCAAAATCGGATATTGGAGATAGTTTATGACAAAAAACAATAAATTAAAGCAATGTTGGGGTCCCGTAGGCGCACCAGCGCTCCTCTCCGAAACATTACAAGCTCCTTGGGGACAGTTTCCGTCGTTAGCGCAGGACCTGTTTGCTGTCCGGTTCGTCGCCAGCAAGACATCCACGGATCTCGGACAACTGCGAGAACTCCGTTGAATGATAGCGGAAAATGGCACCCCGGCCTGATCGGGCGCACTCTTTCCCATGGACACGGTAGTGCTCTGCGCGGCACCCATCAGTTGGCCAACGCGCTCCGCGCAGTCGTCAGGTCACCGAGATGCGATAGCCGATGCCCGGCTCGTTGACGATCAGCCTGGGGTGGGTCGGGTCCTGTTCGATCTTGCGACGCAGCGCCCGGACGGCAACCCGCAGATAATCGAGATCGTGGCGGTGCGCCGGACCCCAGACTTCCTCGAGCAGCCGGTCATGCGTGATGACCCGGCCTGGCCGGTCGGACAGCGCCCAGAGCAGGTTGAATTCCCGCGGCGTCAGATCGACCTGCGCGCCGCGAATGGTCACGCGGTGCGTGTCGCGGTCGATGCTGCCTTCGAGGAACTGGCGCTTCGCGCTGTCCGCCTGTGGGCCGGCCTTGCGCCGGAGCGCCGAGCGGATGCGGGCGAGCAGTTCCTCGCTGTCGAATGGCTTGGTCACGAAATCGTCCGCACCGAGATCGAGCGCGGCGACCTTTTCGTCAGTAGCGTCTCTTGCAGTCAGCACGATCACCGCGATGCCGAGCGCCGCCAGCTGCGGGACGATCTCCAAGCCATCGCGGTCGGGCAAACCAAGATCGAGCAACGCGACGAGCGGGCTCGGCTCGGCCGCCGCGAGGCGCAGCGCTTCGGCCGCTGTGCCCGCTTCGACATGCGAAAGGGCAATGCGGTCGAGCGCACCGGTGAGCAGCCGCCGGATCGCCGGCTCGTCATCGATGATCAGCACGTCGTTACGCATCGGCACCTTGGTCCAGCCTGGCCACCCCTGTCAGCGGCAGCGCAATCTCGAATACCGCACCGCCACCCTCGCGGTTCGCGGCGGCGATGCTGCCCCTTACGGCCTCGATGAAGTTCTTGGCAATCCACAGGCCGAGGCCGGAACCGCCGACCCGGTCGCTTCCCTCGAGCCGGTGGAAGCGATCGAACATGCCGTGCTGGTCGGCAGGCAGGCCGGGGCCGCGGTCGGCCACGCGGCAGATCAGGGCATTGCCGTGGAGAAGCAGCTCGACATCGACGCGGCTGTCAGGCGGCGAGAATTTGAGCGCATTGTCGATCAGGTTGATGAGCACGTGCCGCAGCAGCAGCGGATCGCTCTGCACCAGCGGGCAGTCCTCATCGATGCTGGCCTTCACGCGGCTTCCCGGCCGGTCCTGGCGCAGATCGCGCAGCACGGCATGGATGATGTCGGTCAGGTCCACGCTTTCCCATTTCGGCTCGATCGATCCGTCCTCTATCCGCGAGGCTTCGAGCAGGTCGTTGAGGAAGCGTTGCAGCCGGCGCGTCTCACTGCGCGCGATGCGCACCTCGTCGGCATAGGCGCCCTCGGCCGGGATGGCTTCGGTCGCGGCTATCACGGCGGTGAGCGGCGTGCGCAGGTCATGCGCGATGCTGCCGAGCAGCGCCCCGCGCAGCCGGTCGCGCTCGCGCAGACCATCGACCTGCCGCGCTTCGGCTTCCAGCACCAGCCGCTCGTGCGCCAGTGCCGTCTGATCGACCAGTGAGGCAAGCAAGGTCGCGTCATCGGGCCGGATCACCCGCTCGTTGCTCGATCGCGCCACGCCCAAAGCCCCCATGGTGCCGAGTGCGGTCCTGAGCGGGTGGAATTGCCAGTCCGCCGATGCCAGCGTTCCGGTGTCGCGGCCTGCCGTCTGGCCATGCTCCAGCGCCCAGCGCGCGGCGGTCTCATCGACCATCTCGAGTTGCGCAAAGTCCTCATTGCCGCGCACGACGACCGCGCCGTCTTCCAGCGACACGATCATCGCCTGCACATCGAGCAGATTGCCGATTTCCCGACAGGCGACCCTGGCGGTCTCGTCACGGTCGGACAGAGCACCCATCAGCCCGGCGAAGCGGGCGAGCGAGGCATTGAGCCGGGCGACCCCGGCGCTGGTTTCGGCCTGGCGGCGCACCTTGCCCGCCAGCGCACCGATCACGCCTGCAACCGTCGCCAGCACAATGAAGGTGACAAGATCCGCCGGGCTGTGAATCGATAGTGTATAGAGCGGTTCGATAAAGAAGAAATTATAGCCCAGCGCTGCCCAAAGCGCCGCCCAGAGCCCGGCCCGCATCCGCAGGAACATCGAAGTGATGACCACTGGAAACAGCAGCAGCAGATCGATTGCGCCGGGGGCGATCCACGGCTTAAGCAGATACAGCACGCCCACGACGGCGGCGACGGCGAGAAAGGCGATGGCATTGTCGCGCTGCGAATAGGGATCATAAGCCCGCACCGGCTTTTCGTCGGCCTCGTCGAGCGGAACGACGTGCACCGGTATGTTCCGGGCATGGCGGATGACATCCTGCGCCACCGATCCGTGTCGCCATTCGAACCAGCGGCTTCGCCGGCTCTTGCCTATGACGATCTGGCTGGCGCGCAGTTCGCGCGCCTGTTCGACCAGTGCCTGGCCGACATCCTGCGCCGCGACGGTCATCAGCGACGCGCCGAGCGAGGATGCCAGTGCCAGATTGTCGGCGAGCTGCTCGCGCTGGCTGCCCGCGACGCCGCGCGCGCTCGCGCTCTCCACGACGACCGCAGTCCAGGGCGCGTGCAGCAGATCGGCCATGCGCTTGGCCTGGCGCACCACGCGCGCGCCGCCTCTGCCGGGGCTGACCGCCACCATCAGCCGCTCGCCGGAAACGAAATCAGCCCGCTCGCCGCTCAGTTCGAGCTGGCTGCTGAGCCGGCGGTCCACATTATGCGCGGCGAAGCGCAGCGCCAGTTCGCGCAGCGCGGCGAGCTTGTTGGGCGTGAAGAAATTGGCGAGCGCGCGGCCCGCGGTGTCGGGCAGATAGACCTTGCCCGCGCGCAGCCGCTCGATCAGCGCCTCGGGCGGCAGATCGACGACGATCAGTTCGGCGTCTTCCAGAAAGCTGTCGGGAATGGTCTCGCGCACCCGGATATGCGTGAACCCCGCGACCAGATCGTTCAGGCTCTCGATATGCTGGATGTTGACCGTGGAGGCGACATCGATCCCCTCGGCGAGCAGTTCGGCGACATCCTGCCAGCGCTTGGGATGGCGGCTGCCCGGCGCGTTGGTGTGCGCCAGTTCGTCCACCAGGATCAGGCTGGGCCGCCGGGCCAGCGCAGCGTCGAGATCGAACTCCTCGAGCCTGTGCCCCTGATGCTCGACCGAACGCCGGGGCAGGATCTCGAACGGGGCGAGCAGTGCCTGGGTTTCGCCCCGGCCATGGGTCTCCGCGACCCCTATGACCACGTCCTCGCCCTCGGCCTTGCGCCGGGCGGCCTCCTGCAACATGCGATAGGTCTTGCCGACGCCGGGGGCCGCGCCGAGATAGACGGTGAGCTTGCCCTGCTGCTCAGCCCTGGCCATGCGCAGGAAGCGATCGGCATCGCGCTCGGGAAGGGCTTCGTTCATCGCTTCCAGCCTTAGCGGCCCAGCTTGTCGAGTGCCATATTCAGCTCGAGCACATTAACGATCCGGTCCGGGGCGAACGCTCCACCGGGGGCAAAGGCGAGGCGATCGATCGCGGCCTCGACGCTGCGTACCGGCAGACCGCGTGCAGCGGCGACACGTCCGGCCTGATAGCGCGCACCGGCGAGCGAGATATGCGGGTCAAGCCCGCCGCCGGATGCTGCGACAAGATCGGCCGGGATCGGATCGTCCTGCGCGGCGGCGTATCGCGACACGGTTTCGGCGGCGCGCTGCTTCAGCTTGTCGCTGGTGGGCGACAGGTTGCTGCCCATCGCCCCCATGCCGTTGTAATCGGCGGCCGAGGGACGCGGCCAGAAATAGCGATCCTGCGTGAAATTCTGCGCGATCAGCCGGCTGCCGATAGGCCTGCCATTCTGCACGATGATCGATCCATTGGCCTGGAAGGGCGCGACGGTCTGGGCAAAGCCCAGGACAACCGCGCCATAGGCCAGGACGCAGATCAGCAATGTCGCGATCCACAGCCGCAGCGAGGGGAGGATATGATTCATGATGGTGTTCCTTGTCTGGCCTGGCTTCAACGCATCAGCGTGACATGTTCGGCGATCGGTCCGAGTGCCGCAGCGGGGAAGAAGGTGAGCGCGCCGAAGATCAGGATGGTGATCAGCAGCATGATACCAAAGGTGTTGCCTTCCACGCTCAGCGTGCCCGCGCTCTCGGCGCTGCGCCGCTTGGCCATCAACGATCCGACGATAGCGAGCGGAACGAGGATCGGCAGATAGCGGCCGATGAGCATCACGATGCCCGTCGCCCAGTTCCAGGGCGCGGTGTTGTCGCCGAGTCCCTCGAAGCCCGAGCCATTATTGGCCGCCGACGAGCTGAACTCGTAGAGGATCTCCGAGAAGCCGTGCGCGCCGCTATTGGCGAGCGTATCGACACCCCAGCTGGTCGCCGCGAACAGCGCGGTGCCGCCCAGGATCAGCACCGGGTGGCTGATCAACGCCAGCACTGCCAGCCGCATCTCGCGCCCCTCGATCCGGTGGCCGAGATATTCCGGCGTGCGACCGACCATCATGCCCGCCACGAACACCGCGACGATGATGTAGAGGAACATGTTGATCATGCCGACGCCGACGCCGCCAAAGGTTTCGTTCAGCCACATGCCGGCCATCGGCACCAGCCCCGCGAGCGGGTTCAGGCTGTCATGCATCGCGCCGACCGAGCCGTTGCTGGTGGAGGTGGTGATGGCCGCCCAGAGCGGGCCGGTGGTGGCACCGAGGCGCAGTTCTTTGCCCTCGAGATTGCCCGCAGTCTGTTCGATCGGCAGGTCGGCAAAAGCCTGGGTCGGCGTAGCCTCGAACGCAAGGACCGCCGTGATCTTGACCAGCAGCAGCGCCGCCATCACGCCGAAGATGACTCCGGCATGGCGGATGCGTCCGATCATCCGGCCGAACATCCAGACGCAGGCCATCGGGATGATGATGATCGCGAACATCTCGATGAAATTCGCCCAGAGCGTCGGGTTCTCGAACGGGTGCGTCGAATTGGGGCCGAAAAAGCCGCCGCCATTGGTGCCGAGCTGCTTGATCGCGACAAAGGCTGCGGCGGGGCCACGCGCGATGGTCTGCGCTGCGCCTTCCAGCGTCGTCACCTGCGCTGCCCCTTCCAGCGTCATCGGCACGCCCGATGCCGCCAACGACAGAGCCACGACCAGCGCGATCGGCAGCAGCACGCAGAACGCGGCGCGTTGCAGGTCGATGAAGAAATTGCCCATGGTTGGGCGGCCCGCGATACCCCGCGCCAGCGCGGCGAGCGCGGCGATGCCGGTCGCGGCTGACACGAACTGGAGCCACATCAGCCCGGCCAGCTGCGCCAGATAGCTCCAGGTGCTCTCGCCCGAATAATGCTGGAGGTTGGTATTGGTCACGAACGAGGCCGTGGTGTTGAAGATGAGGTGGATCGAGGCGGGTCCCTGGCCGTCCGGGTTGAGCGGCAGCAGGTGCTGGAGCGAGAGCAGCGCGAACACGAACGCGAACATTACCGCGTTGAAGACCAGCAGCGCGACCGAATAGGCCTTCCAGTCCTGGTCCTGCGACGAACCGGCGATGCGGGCGAAAAGTCCATCGGCCTTGGCGTAGCGACCGGAGAAAAGCGCCGCCATGAACCGGCCCAGCGGCCAGGAGAGCAGCGCGGCACCGCCGATGATCAGCGTGACGGTAAGCAAGGATGCAAGCATGATGATAGGTCCTCTCGCTCAGGCCAGGCCGAGGCCGGCAACGGCGATGTCGATGAGCTTGATGCCGATGAACGGCGCGACCACGCCGCCCAGGCCATAGAGCCCCAGATTGCGCAGCAGCTGGCTGGCAGCGGGCATCGGTCGATAGGCCACCCCCTTCAGCGCCAATGGCACCAGCAGCGGAATGATGATCGCGTTGAAGATGATCGCGGACAGGATCGCGCTCGACGGCGTGGCCAGCCCCATCACGTTGAGCACGCCCAGCGAGGGATAGAGCACGACGAAGATCGCAGGCAGGATGGCGAAATATTTCGCGACGTCATTGGCGATCGAGAAGGTGGTCAGCGCGCCGCGCGTCATCAGCAGCTGCTTGCCGATGCCGATGATCTCGATGAGCTTGGTGGGATCGCTGTCCAGATCGACCATGTTGCCCGCCTCGCGCGCGGCCTGGGTGCCGGTGTTCATGGCGACGCCGACATCCGATTGCGCCAGCGCGGGCGCATCGTTGGTGCCGTCGCCGCACATCGCGACCAGCTTGCCGCCGGCCTGTTCCTTGCGGATCAGCGCCAGCTTGTCCTCCGGGGTCGCCTCGGCGAGGAAGTCGTCCACCCCGCTTTCGGCCGCGATCGAGGCGGCGGTGAGCGGATTGTCGCCGGTGATCATGACCGTGCGGATGCCCATGCGGCGGAGTTCGGCAAAGCGCTCGCGGATGCCCGCCTTGACGATGTCCTTGAGGTGGACGACGCCGAGCAGCCGGTTGCCATCGGCGACGGCCAGCGGCGTGCCGCCCGACCGGGCAATGCCCTCGGATGCCTGACGCAGCGCGGCGGCAGCGGTCGGATCGGCCTTGTCGCCCAGTCGCCGCAGCACGGCATCGACCGCACCCTTGATTAGCGCGCGTTCGCCGATCATCAGCCCGCTTACCCGGGTCTGCGAGGTGAAGGCGATGGGTTCTGCCCCTTCGGGCATCGCATCGCCGTCGCCCGCCAGCGCCACGATCGAACGGCCCTCAGGCGTCGTATCGGCCAAGCTCGAGAGGCGCGCAGCCGCGACCAGATCGCCAAGGGCCACGCCTGGCAGCGGCACGAATTCGCTCGCCTGCCGGTCGCCGATGGTGATCGTGCCCGTCTTGTCGAGCAGCAGCGTGCTGATATCGCCCGCCGCCTCGACCGCGCGGCCCGATTTGGCGAGCACGTTGAACCGGATCAGCCGGTCCATCCCTGCGATGCCGATCGCCGAGAGCAGTCCCGAGATGGTGGTGGGGATGAGCGCGACGAAGAGCGCAATCAGCACCGGCACGGCAATCTCGCCCCCGGCATAGGCGGCAAAGGCAGGAAGGGTGCCGACGGCGACCAGGAAGATCAGCGTTAGCCCGGTGAGCAGAACGGTCAGCGCGATCTCGTTGGGCGTCTTCTGGCGGCTGGCCCCCTCGACCAGCGCAATCATGCGGTCGAGAAACCCGCTGCCGGGTTCTGCCGTGACCTTTATGTCGATCTGATCGGCGATGACCATGGTGCCTGCGGTCACCGCAGACCGGTCGCCTCCCGCCTCGCGGATGACCGGCGCGCTCTCGCCGGTGATCGCCGCCTCGTTGACCGAGGCCACCCCGGCGATGACCTCGCCATCAGCGGGAATGAGCTGGCCCTGGATCACCCGCACCATATCGCCAGCATGGAGCTGGGTGGCCGGAATTTCCTCGACCTTGCCATCCTGACCGACGCGAAAGGCAACAAGCTGATCCTTGGTAGAGCGCAGCGACTGTGCCTGCGCCTTGCCGCGCCCTTCGGCCAGCGCCTCGGCAAAATTGCCGAACAGCACCGTCAGCCAAAGCCAGAAGACCAGCTGCCCCTCGAACAGCGGATCGCCGCTGCCGATGGCCAGATTGCGCACCATCACCACGGTGGCGACGGCAGCCACCACGGCAGTCGTGAACATCACGGGGTTGCGCACTAGCGTGCGCGGGTCGAGCTTGACGAAGGAATCGCGCAGGGCCGGCATGACCAGCTTGCGCTCGAACAGGGATGCGCGCTCCATCAGAAGCGCTCCGGGGTCATCAGGACGACGACGAGATAGACCAGCAGGCCGATGGCGACGACGCCGGCCAGCGCAAGATCGAAGGACATATGAGCTCCTTGTTTGGCGGAGCGTCAGGTGCGCCTCGGATGCGTGAAAATGCGCGGGGCAAAAGCCGCGAACGGCATGAAAAACGCATGAAAATCGCTTTGTTAACTCGGCACCGAGCGCGGGTTTCATGAGGATTTCATGTCGCAAGGCGTTGATCCACATGGATGTTTCACAAGGCCATGCGCCATCGGGCCGTCAGCAAGATGCTTCTTGCCCAGACGAGAATTGTCCCGCCGGACTCGTCGAGACTCATGCCCCGGGGCTGGCCAGAATGGCGGTCCCGGGGTGCCTTTTCGGCTCACCAGTGATCATGGCTTCGTCCACTCCGCCACAGCCTGTTGCTGAGGCTTCTGAGCTTCTATGCTCACCCTTTGAGCGGCACGACGAGTCCCGCAAACATGATCTCGGCGCGATCCGCGATGGCGGCGATGTCTTGATTGAGCCGTCCCGCCATGTCGCGAAACCGGCGCGCCAGCGCATTGTCCGGGACGATGCCCATCCCGACTTCATTGCTGACCAATATTATCGGCGATTTGGCCGCCAGAAGTGCATCCATCAGCTGCTTCGACACTGCGGGGAAATTCAGTTCGTTTAAAAGTATGTTGCTCGTCCAGAGCGTCAGGCAGTCGACAAGCAGCACGCGGCCTGGCGCGGCCTCGCGCGTGATCGCTTCTGGCAGGTCGATCGGGCATTCGACGGTGCGCCAGCGCGGTCCGCGATTCTGCCGGTGCCGCGCAATCCGGTCGGCCATCTCATCGTCAAAAGCCTGCGCCGTGGCCAGATAGACGAGCTTGCCCGACTGGCTCTCTGCCAGTGCCTGCGCCCGCGCGCTCTTGCCGGAGCGGGCACCGCCCAAGATGAATGTCAGCACCGCATCGACCCATTTCCCTTGCAAAGCGTTTTCACTCGCAATAATGCGGCTACGCGACAGGTTCCCAGAGATGGGATTAATAGGGAACGCGGAAGCAGGGATAAACCCCTGTAATCCGCGGCTGTCCCCGCAACTGTGACCGGATAGCGGTCGCCCTGATATGCCACTGGAGGCCTCGGCCTCCGGGAAGGCGGGGCGAATGCGATGACCCGGGAGCCAGGAGACCTGCCTGACGCAGTCGGTCCTTTGCGCGGACGGGGTGTTCAGCGTGATCGAGGTTCATCCTCGCGTGACGACATCGGTCGGGGTTCGCGCGCGGGTGACAAGCCAGCGACTGATCCGTCGTGCCATCGGCGCGTGTAACCCCTTGTTGTTTTGACAGGGGATAGCCATGCCTGATGCATTTTTGAAATACACCCTATCCACGCTTGCCGTCTGCGCCTGCGTGAGCACTCCCGCCTTCGCGCAGGACATTGCAGCGGGCGCCGGCGCGCGCGAGCCGGTCATCGTGGTGACCGCCAATCGCACGGCGCAATCGCTCGACAAGGTAGGCCAGTCGATCACCGTGCTCGACAGCGCGGAGATCGAGCGTCGGCAGACCCAGGCCGTTGCCGACATCCTACGCACCGTGCCGGGCGTCACCATCGTGCGCAACGGCGGCATCGGCACGTCGACATCGGTCTCGATCCGCGGTGCGGAAAGCGACCAGACCGTGGCTCTGGTCGATGGCATCAAGCTCAACGACCCCTCGTCGCCCGGCGGCGGCTTCAATTTCGGCAACCTGCTGGTCGGCAATATCGATCGGATCGAGGTATTGCGCGGCCCGTCCTCGGTGTTGTGGGGCAGCCAGGCGATCGGTGGCGTCGTCAACATGATCACGCGCCAGCCGACCGAGCAGCTCAGTGTCAACCTGCGTGGCGAATATGGCTATCGCGATACCGGCCAGCTGGTCGGCAATGTGTCGGGCAAGGCAGGGCCGCTATCGGCCAGTATCGGCGCGGGCTATTTCCGCACCGACGGTATTTCGGCCTTCAGCGAGGCGCGCGGCGGCACCGAGAAGGACGGTTACCGCAATTACGGCGCGAACGGCAATTTCAACCTGGCGCTGACCGACTGGCTGTCGGTCGATGCGCGCGGCTGGTATTCCGAAGGCCGGGTCAATATCGACGGCTTTCCGCCGCCCAGCTTTGCCTTTGGCGACGTGAACGAGGAATCGCGCACCCGCGAGTTCGTTGGCTATACCGGGATCAACGCGGCATTGTTCGACGGACGCTTCCGCAACCGGCTGGGCTATGCCTATACCGATACGCGGCGGCGCAGCATCGCGCTCGACGGCGTGCCGAGCGAGACCTTTGCCGGCCATGGCCGCAACGAGCGCATCGAATATCAGGGCATTTTCGACATTGCCGAGGGATGGCAGCTGACCGGCGGGCTCGAGCGCGAGACCTCGCGCTTTTCGAGCAGCAGCTTCGGCGCGGTGCCCTCGATCGGCCGCGCCAGGATCGACAGCGTCTACGCGCAGCTCGTCGCCAGCCCGGTCCGGAGCCTGACGCTGACCGGCGGCGTCAGGCATGACGATCACAACCGGTTCGGCGGCGCGACGACGCTGGGGGCCAGCGGCGTCTACGCGATTGCGGCGACCGGCACCACGCTGCGCGCCAGCTATGCCGAAGGGTTCAAGGCACCCTCGCTGTTCCAGCTGCAGAGCGATTTCGGTAACCGGCTGCTGAGTCCAGAGCGCTCGAAGGGGTGGGATGCCGGCATCACGCAGGATCTGGTCGAGGGACGGCTTCAGGCCAGCGCCACCTATTTCCGCCGCGATTCCGACGATCTGATCATCTTCATCTCGTGCCCGCTGCCGCGCACCGGCATCTGCGCCGGGCGTCCTTCGGGCACCTATGACAATGTGTCCAAGGCGCGCGCCGAAGGGGTCGAGATTGGCCTGATGATGCAGCCGGTCGATGCGCTGCGACTGCAGGCGAACTATACCTATACCGACGCCACCAACCGGTCGCCCGGCAATGTCAATTTCGGCCGCCAGCTCGTCCGGCGACCGCAGCACAGCGTCACCGCGCTGCTCGATTACCGCTGGAGCTTCGGGCTGGAGACCGGGATCACGCTGACCCATGTCGGTACGAGTTTCGACAATGCCAATAACAGCCGCAAGGTCGAAGGCTATGTGCTTGCGGACTTGCGCGCGGCGTTCCCGATCACCGACCGCATCGAGCTGTACGGGCGCATCGAGAACCTGTTCGACGAGCGCTACGAGACGGTGTTCCGCTATGGTACGCCGGGCCGCGCCGGCTATGTCGGCGTGCGGCTGAGCTACTGATGCAGGGCACGCCCCGCGCGCTGGTCGGCGAATTCGCCCGTCACGGCGGGCGGATCGATCTCGCGCGCGCGGCCTTTCCGCATATTGAGAATTGGACCGATCTGTCGACGGGGATCGCGCCATGGCCCTACCCGGTCTCCCTGACTGCCGCAGCAGCAGAGCAGTTGCCTGATCCGGGCGACCTTGCGAAGCTGGAAGCGGCAGCCGCGGTCTCATTCGGGGTGGACCCGAAACGGGTCGTAGCGGTGCCCGGAAGTGACCTTGCGATGCGGTTGCTCGGGCTGATGCTGGGACGCAGATCCTTCGTTTTCCGCGCGGCCATTGTCCGGCCGGGCTATTCGGATCATGCAGCAATGTGGGGCGCTTACAAGCCAGCGGCATGCGCATTCGACGATATCGGGCTCATGGCACCTGCTCATGACGTTCTTGTGCTTGCCCGGCCGAATAACCCTGATGGTCTTGTTGCCGATCCTCTGTTGCTGGAATGGGCGGCGTTGACTGTAGCCAAGCGCGGTGGCCATGTAATCGTCGACGAAGCTTTCGCAGATGCGGACCCGGCAAACAGCTTGGCGGGCAGCGATTGGCCGGGACTGATCGTGCTGCGGTCCTTCGGCAAGTTCTTTGGGCTGGCAGGTTTGCGCCTGGGCTTCGTGGTCGCGCAGCAAGAGATCGGAACCGAGCTGCGCGCGCTGATCGGCGACTGGCCCATCTCGGGTCCGGCGCTGGCGACCGGGCTGGCGGCTTACAGCGATGCGGAATGGCAAATCGCACAGCGGGCGCGACTGGCCACCGCATCGCAGCGGCTGGTCGAACTTCTGACCCGGCATGGAATCGCGATTGTCGGGTGCACCGCATTCTTCACGCTCGTCTCCGTCCGCCACCGAGACCGCCTGTTCGTTTATCTGGCGCAGGCGGGCGTGCTCACCCGGCCGTTCGATTACGAACCCTGCTGGCTGCGGATCGGACTTCCGCGTGACGAGAGCGATTGGGCGAGACTGGACGAAGCCCTTAGCGGCTGGAGAATGACATGACCGACACGCAAGAGGATTTCGCCCGCCACAATGCGCGGATGAAGCGCGTTCAGGCCGTGCGCGAACGCATGCAGGCGCGCCGCACCCTGGAGCGTGGGTTGCTGATCGTCCATACCGGCAACGGCAAGGGCAAGTCCTCCTCCGCCTTCGGCATGGCGATCCGCTCGCTGGGCTGGGGGATGAAGGTCGGCATCGTGCAATATGTCAAAGGCAGCTGGGAGACCGGCGAGAAGAATTTCTTCCAGGCCAATCCCGATCTGCTGACCTTCGAGGTGATGGGCGAGGGCTTCACCTGGGACACGCAGGACCGCGCAAAGGACATCGCGGCGGCGCGTGCGGCCTGGGAACGCTCGAAGCAGCTGATCCTAGACCCCGATTATGACTTCATCATCCTCGACGAGCTGAACATCGTGCTGCGGCAGGATACGCTGCCGATCGACGAGATCGTGGCGTTTCTCAATGACCGCCCGCTGACCAAGCATATCTGCATCACCGGGCGCAGCGCGAAGCCGGAGCTGATTGCCATTGCCGATCTGGTTACCGAATTCGGCGAGGTGAAGCATCCGTACAAGGCCGGGTTCAAGGCGCAGAAGGGCGTGGAATATTGATCCGCGCCTGCGCCCTGGTGCTGGCGGTTGCGGTCGCGGGCTGCGCCTCGCAGGCGGCTGACCGCGCCGCGCAGGATGACGCACGCAACGCAGGTTCAACGCGGCCCCGGGTCGTCTCTATCAACCCGTGCGTCGATGCGGTGCTGATGCAGGTGGCAGAGCCCGGGCAAATCGCCGCGATCAGCCATTATTCGCAGGACCCGCGCGCGACATCGATTCCGCTCGACCAGGCCCGGCGCTTTGCGGCGACCTCGGGCACGGCGGAAGAGGTGGTCGCTGAGGCCCCGGACATCGTCATCGCGGGTGCGCACGTGGCCCCGGCGACCATCGCCGCGCTCCACCGGATGCGCATCCGCCTGGTGCAGATCGGCGTGCCCGAGAGCATCGCCGAGAGCGAGGCGCAGATTCGCACGATCGCAGCGGCGGTCCATCAGCGGCAGCGCGGCGAGCAACTGGTGGCGCGGATCGATGCGGCCGTTCGCGCAGCATCGGTGCAGCATGGCCCCGCGCCCGCCGCGCTAATCTGGCAGGGCGGCGGGCTGGTGCCGGGCGAGGGCACGCTGGCGAGCGAGCTGCTCAGCCGCACCGGCTATCGCAACATGAGCGGCGATTACGGCCTGAAGCAATGGGACGTCCTGCCGCTCGAGCATCTGGTCGCCCGCCCCCCACAGGTGCTGCTGTCGGTCGGAGCAGAGGACAGCAGCGACCGGATGCTGCGCCATCCGGTGCTGGCGGGCCTGCTCCAGGCGATTGCCGTGCGACGTTATCCTGAGCGCCTGCTGCACTGCGGCGGCCCGACAATCATCGACGCGGTCGCGCACCTGGCCCGGATCAGGCGCGCGCTATGAGCCGGTCGCTGTCGCTCAACCTTGGGCTTTGCGTCGTGATCCTCGCGGCGATGCTGCTGTCGCTGATGGCCGGAAAGGTCTGGATCCCGCTCGACGCGTGGATCGCGGGCGATCCGCGCTGGCCGATCATCGCCGAGCTGCGCCTGCCGCGCACGGTGCTGGCCGCGCTGGTGGGGGCGGGCCTGGGCCTGTCGGGCGCGGCGATGCAGGGCTATCTGCGCAACCCGCTGGCCGATCCCGGACTGTTCGGCGTGTCCTCGGGCGCGGCGCTGGGCGCGGTGATCTCGCTCTATTTCGGCTATGCCGCCGCGCCCTGGCTGCTGCCGGCTTCCGCGCTGGCGGGGGCCGCGATCACGATGGCGCTGCTCGCGCTGCTCGTCGGTCAGTCGGGCAGCATCATCGTGTTCACATTGGCGGGGGTGATCCTCTCGAGCGTGGCCGGGTCGATGACGGCGCTGGCGATCAGCCTCGCTCCCACGCCCTTTGCCACCGCCCAGATCGTGACCTGGCTGATGGGCGCGCTGACCGATCGCAGCTGGGACGACGTGCGGCTTGCCCTTCCGCTGCTCGCGCTGGGGTGCCTGCTGCTGGCGTTCACGGGACGCACGCTCGATGCACTGACGCTGGGCGAGTCCGCCGCGCGGTCGATGGGCGTCGATCCCCGGCGGCTGCAGCTGCTGATCGTGATTGGCGTCGCCTTGTGCGTCGGCGCATCGGTGGCGACGGCGGGGATCATCGGCTTTGTCGGGCTGATCGTGCCGCATCTGGTCCGGCCCTTTGTCGGCAACCGGCCCTCGGCGGTGCTGCTGCCCTCGGCGCTGGCGGGCGCGCTGCTGCTGCTGCTTGCCGACAGCCTGGTGCGCGCGATCCCGACCGTCAGCGAATTGCGGCTCGGCATCGCGATGTCGATGCTTGGCGGACCGTTCTTCCTTGTCCTGCTGTTGCGGATGCGCCGGAGGTTCGCATGAGCGTGCTCGCGGTCGAGGGCATCACGCTCCGCCTGGGCGGGCGGCGCGTGCTGGGACCGATCAGCGCCGCATTCGCGCCAGGGCGCGTTACCGCCGTGCTGGGCCCCAATGGCGCGGGCAAGTCGAGCCTGCTCGCCTGCCTCGCCGGGCTCCACACCCCGGATGAGGGGCAGGTGCTGCTCGGTGGACAACCGCGTTCGACTTTTGCCCTGCGCGATCTGGCACGGCAGATCGGGCTGCTACCCCAGGGCGGCGACGTGCACTGGGACGTGGATGTCGCGACGCTGGTCGCGCTCGGCCGCTATCCGCACCGCCCGCGCTGGGGCAAGACCGAGGCGGACCGCCAGGCGGTGGCGCGCGCGATGAAGGCGACCGATACTGCCCGCTTCGCCAGCCGCACGATGACTGCGCTCTCGGGCGGCGAACGCGCGCGCGTCCTGATGGCGCGGGTGCTGGCGGGCGAGCCGCAATGGCTCCTCGCCGACGAACCGCTCGCCAATCTCGATCCTGCGCACCAGCTCGAGACGCTGGCATGCCTGCGCGATGTCGCGCGCGGCGGGGCAGGGGTGATCGTCGTGCTCCACGATCTGGGTCACGCGCTCCGCGTGGCGGACGAGATCCTGCTGCTGTGCGATGGCGAGGCGATCGCGCAGGGCGCGCCCGATGCGGTGCTGACGCCCGAGCGGATCGCGGCCACCTATAGTGTCGCCGCCGAGATCGGCACCACCCCCGATGGCGAGCGCTTCATCGTCACGTCGAGCATGGCGCGCTGACCATGCTGGCGCGGCCCGAACAGCTGCTGCTCGCGCTGATCGCCGAAGCCGCGATCGGTTATCCCGCCTGGATGTTCGGCGCAGTCGGTCACCCGGTGACCTGGATCGGTGCTGGCATTGCCTCGCTCGAACGCCGGTGGAACCATGGCGGCCCTGTGCGTCGCCGGGCGATGGGGGGGCTGCTGGTGCTGCTCGTGGCGGGCGGCGCGGCGGCGATCGGGTGGCTCGCCGAAACTTGGGCAGGCGAGGGGGCGGCCGTGCTGGTCGTCGTTGCCATTACCACTACGGGCCTGGCGCAGCGCAGCCTCGACGATCACGTCCGCGCTGTCGCCCGACCACTGCTGGGCGGCGATCTTGGCGGAGCGCGCGCAGCGGTCGCGATGATCGTCGGGCGCGATACGGCGGCGCTGGACGAACAGCGCGTCGCGGTGGCGGCGATCGAGAGCCTCGCCGAAAGCTTCTGCGACGGCGTGGTCGCACCCGCCTTCTGGTTTCTGGTCGCAGGCTTGCCGGGTCTGTTGCTATGCAAGGCCGTGAACACGGCAGATTCGATGATCGGGCACCGCGATGCGCGCTATCTCCACTTTGGCTGGGCGGCAGCACGGACCGATGACGTGGTGAACTTTCTTCCCGCCCGGCTTTCTGGGCTGCTTGTTTGTATGGCGGGCATGGGTGGATGGCGCATCATGCTGCGCGATGCCCGCCATCACGCTTCGCCCAATGGGGGCTGGCCCGAAGCCGCGATGGCGGGCGTGCTCCAGCGCAGGCTCGGCGGGCCGGTCACCTATGATGGCGAGCCCGCGCATCGCGCTTGGCTGGGCGATGGACCCGCCCCCGGTGCACGGGACGTGCAGCGCAGCCTGTGGGTCTATCGCCGGGCGTGCCTGCTGCTGTGGATATTGGTGGGAGTCATCGCATGGCATCTGTGATGCTGCAGGGAACGGGGTCGGATGTCGGCAAGTCTGTGCTGGTCGCCGGGCTGTGCCGATTGCTGGCCAATCGGGGGCTGAAGGTGCGGCCGTTCAAGCCGCAGAACATGTCGAACAACGCCGCCGTGGCTGCGGGCGGGGAGATCGGGCGGGCGCAGGCCCTGCAGGCGCTGGCCTGCCGGGCAGAGCCGAGCATCGACATGAACCCGGTGCTGATCAAGCCGCAATCGGACACCGGCGCGCAGCTGGTGGTGCAGGGCAGGGTGGCAGGCACGCTGGGCGCGGCGGATTACCAGCAGCGCAAGGGCGATCTGCTCGCTGCGGTGCTGCAATCCTGGGAGCGGCTCAGGGCCGAGGCCGATATCGTCATCGTCGAAGGTGCGGGCAGCCCGGCAGAGATCAACCTGCGCGCGGGCGACATCGCCAATATGGGCTTTGCCCGCGTCGCCGGGGTGCCGGTGGTGCTGGTCGGCGATATTGACCGGGGCGGGGTGATCGCCGCGATCGTCGGCACCAGGGCGGTGATCGATCCGGACGATGCGGCGATGATCCGGGGCTTCCTCATCAACAAGTTTCGCGGCGATGTTCGCCTGTTCGACGATGGTTATGCAGAGATTGCGCGCCGTACCGGATGGCCGGGGCTGGGCGTCATCCCCTGGCTCGCCGCCGCGCGCCAGCTGCCCGCCGAGGATGCGGTCGTGCTCGATGCGGCTACTACCGGGGATGGCCGCATCACCATCGCAGTGCCGATGCTGTCGCGGATCGCCAATTTCGACGATTTCGATGCCCTGGCACATGAACCCTCCGTCCGGCTGATGATGGTTCCGCCCGGCCAGCCGCTGCCCGGCGATGCCGCGCTGGTCATCCTGCCCGGCACCAAGGCGACGATCGCCGATCTCGCCTTCTTGCGCGCGCAGGGCTGGGACATCGACATTGCCTCGCATGTCCGCCGCGGCGGGGCATTGCTCGGCATCTGCGGCGGCTATCAGATGCTGGGGCAAACCATCGAGGATCCCGATGGCATCGAGGGACAGGCGGGCAGCGTTGAGGGCCTCGGCTATCTGCCCGTGGCGACGCGGCTGACAGGGGACAAGCGCGTAATCGACGTTACCGGCACAAGCCTGAGCGATGGCCAACCTTTTGTCGGCTATGAAATCCATGTCGGTCAGACCCGCGCGCTCGAACCGGTGGCGCCGCTGCTCCGGCTCGACAGTGGCGAGGAGGATGGTGCGGTCAGCGCCGATGGCCGGATCGCGGGATGCTATATCCACCGGCTGTTCGATCATCCTGCCCAGCGCGGAGCTTGGCTCGCGCGGCTTGGGGGGCAGAGCGATGGCATCGCGCAAGCGCACCGCGTCGATCAGGCGCTCGATGCGCTCGCCAGCGGGCTGGAAGAGCATGTCGATATCAACCGGCTGCTCGCCATTGCGGGGCTCGCGCGATGACCGGGCCCGCGTTCGAGCCAGCGTTTCGCGATCAGCTCGACAACCTACTGGCCTGGCGGCGCGATGTTCGGCATTTCGAGGCGCGACCGCTGCCCGAGGGCGTGCTCGAGCAGCTGCTCGACACCGCCTGTCGCGGCCCATCTGTGGGCAATGCCCAGCCCTGGCGCTTCGTCCGCATCGTCTCGGCCGAGCGCCGCGCCGCGCTGATCGCCGAGGTCGAAGCGCAGAAGCAGCAAGCGGGCGCACTCTATTCGGGCGAACGCAAGGCGCTGTACGACCGGCTCAAGCTGCATGGGCTGCGCGAGGCGCCCGAGATACTCGCGGTGTTCTGCGATGCGCAGACGGAGGCGGGCCACGGGCTTGGCCGGGCGACGATGCCCGAGACGCTGTGCTGGTCGGTGGTGACGGCGGTGCACACGCTCTGGCTTGCCGCGCGCGCGCACGGCATCGGGCTTGGCTGGGTGTCGATCCTCGATCCGGCGGGGATGAATGCGCTGCTCGACGTGTCCGGCGACTGGCGCTTTGTCGCGCTGCTGTGCCTAGGCTATCCCGAGCGTGAGAGCGACACGCCCGAGCTGGTCCGCCATGGCTGGCAGGACCGCCTGCCTGCCGAAATCACGAGACTGGAGCGCTGATGATTACCCGTGACGACGTTCAGGCCAGGCTTGACGCGTTGGCCAAGCCGCAGGGCAGCCTGGGGCAGCTGGAAAGTCTGGCGGTCGATCTGGCGGTGGCGAGCCTGTCGATGACGCCGGTGACGCGCCCGCGCCGCCTGGTCCTGTTCGCCGCCGATCATGGTGTGGTGGCGCAGGGCGTGACCCCCTGGCCCTCGGCGGTGACCACCGCGATGGTCGAGACGATCCTGAGGGGCAAGGCGAGCAGCACCGCGCTCGCGCAGGCGCATTGCGTCGATGTGCGGGTGGTCGATGCTGGCATGGTCGAGCCCCCGCGCGGTCCCTGGCCCGATCATTTCGTCGCGCAAGCCGTCGCTTCGGGCACGGCGGACCTCAGCCTGAGGCCCGCGATGTCTGTGGAGCAGTTCGACACGGCCTGGGCGCTCGGTGCTGGCGAGGCGCGGGCAGCGGTCGCCTCCGGCTATCGTCTGCTGATCGCGGGGGAAATGGGGATAGGCAACACCACGGCGGCGGCGTGCATCACCCATGCGCTGACCGGCATCGACGCCGACACCGCGACCGGCCATGGCGCCGGGGCGGATGCGGCGATGCGCAGCGTCAAGCGCGACATCGTGGCCGCAGCCGTTGGTCGGCTCGGCGGGCGCACCGACAAACCGGCGCTGGCCGCGATCGCTGGGTTCGAAATCGCCGCAATGGCAGGCTTCTACGCCGAAGCAGCCCGGCAGGGCTCGACGGTGCTGCTCGACGGTTATGTGACGACCGCCGCCGCGCTGATCGCCGAACGGCTGTGCCCCGGCACGCGTGCGGCGATGATCGCGGGCCATCTCTCCGCCGAGCCGGGCCATCGCGCAGCGCTGGCGCAGCTGGGCCTCGCCCCGGTGCTCGAATGGCAGATGCGACTGGGCGAGGGCAGTGGTGCGCTGGTCGCGCTGCCGCTGCTGGACAGCGCTGCGGCGCTGCTCAGCGATGTGGCGTTGCTTGCGGATATCGGGGCCTGATATGCATGACAGACCGCCCTTCTGGGCACCCACCTTACTGGCGGTCCAGTTTCTCACGCGCATTCCCGTGCCCGGCACCGCCGCGCTGACCGCAGGCCAGGTTGCCACCGGGCTGGTGCGTGCCGTGGCATGGTTTCCGCTTGTGGGTGCGGGTATCGGTACCATCACGGGGGCGGTCGCGCTCGCGGCGGCCAGCCTCTGGCCAGCATGGGTCGCGGTGCTGATCGCGCTGGCGGTAGAGGCCCGGCTGACCGGCGCGTTTCACGAGGATGCGGTGGCCGATTTCTGCGACGCCTTTGGGGGCGGCCATGACGCGGAGGATGTTCGGCGGATCATGAAGGACAGCCGCATCGGCAGCTATGGCAGCCTGGGACTGATACTCGCGGTCGGCCTGCGCGCAGCGCTGATAGTGGCGGTGCTCGGCAGCATGGCCCCGTTGCAGGCGCTCGCTGCCATTGTCGCGTCGGCCACGTTCGGTCGGCTGCTCGTTGTCTTGCTGATGGCGGCTGTTTCTCCGGCGCCGCAGGGGACTGGCCTTGCCAAGGACATCGGCGCGGGGGTGGGGCTCTCCACCCTCCTCGCAGCCATGGCGACGGCCTTGCCCGGATTGCTGGGATTTGCGATCGATCGGCCGATGCACCTGCTCGGCGCGTTGCTGGGTGCAGCGGCGTTCCTGCTCTGGTTCCGCGCGCTACTGCTGCGCCGACTGGGGGGCAGCACCGGCGATTGCCTGGGCTTTGCGGCCTATGCCGGTCAGCTCATCCTGCTGCTGGCTGCTACCGCTGCCTGCTGATGTGCGCCAAGGTTCTGCTGGTGCGGCATACCGAAGTCGCGCGTGCATGGCGGGGCCGGTGCTATGGGCAGAGCGACATGGGCCTCAGCCGGGCAGGGGCGGCGCAGGTGCGGGCGCTGGCACCCGATCTGGCGCGGTGGAAGCCGGACATCGTGCTGCATTCGGGCCTTCGCCGCGCGCAGCGGCTCGCGCAAGCCATCGCGGCGCTTTCCGGACTGGACGCCAGCGCCGATCCGGCCTGGCAAGAGCGCGATTTTGGTAGCTGGGAGGGGCGAAGCTGGTCTGCCATCTATCGCGAGACGGGTGATGCGATGGATGGGATGATCGATGATCCCGCGCGCTTCCGTCCCGGAGGCGGAGAGACCACAATGGAACTCGCAGCCCGGTCGCTTGCCGCGTGGCGCGAGCTACCCCGGCAGCGTGGGCTGGTCGTCACCCATGGTGGGCCGATCGCAGCGATTGCAGGCACCCTGAATGGCGTGCCCGTCCGCGAATGGCCGAGACTGGTTCCGGCTCCTGGCGATGCGGTTGAGATAGCAATTCCGGACGATGGTCATTGCGGTTACTGCTCTTAGTGAGTTGACCTGTCCCAATTGGTGCCGGTGACAATTGCTGGATGAGGTGCGGCAACGTTGGTCGTCCCCCTCAAAGTCGCGCTACAGGGTCTTGTCAGAAGCAAACACTCGAGCTGGGCGCAGGAAACGAAGCGGTCGTTCGCCAACGTAGGTCGAACGACCGGTTACATTAGAAGCGGCCATTCTTGATTTCGCAAGGATAGTGACCGGGACGACTAAAAATGGTGGATTTGAAGGATCGCTTCTGGCGGGAATTCCATAAACTAGGCGTCAGCGCCTTCACAATCGCGGCCACACACCATGCCCGGCTTGGGCCGTGATATTCGGTCGACCGAGAGGCTCACACAACATTGCAATGGCCTGTGGCCGAGCGCCAGGACGTTCAGCGACTGCGCAACGATGTCTGTGACCGTGTCCATCCTCGCATTATTCACAGCCGCCCCGCAGACCATGTCGACGTCTGGTGGCAGGTCGTCAATTGGGAGGAAGTCTTGCGGCGCTGTGCAGCTCCGTCGGAACCTTAAGGGGGACTGGCCGCAAGCCTCGCCATGGCAGAATCATAGTGTCGCTGCAGCTTCCTTGATAGCGCGCCGGATGCTCATATAGGTTGCACATCGGCAAAGATTGCCGCTCATGGCCTCATCGATCGCGGCATCGTCGGGTGCCGGGTTTGACTTCAGCAGCGCGGTTGCCGACATGATCTGGCCCGCCTGGCAATAGCCACATTGCGGTACATCTTTGGCGATCCATGCGTTGCGGATTGCCTCCGCCGCCGCGCCGGAGACACCTTCGATCGTGACGATTTCGGCGTCGGCGAGCGAATCGTGCGGCGTCACGCACGCGCGCGTCGGCTCGCCATTGACATGCACCGTGCATGCGCCGCACTGCGCCGCACCGCAGCCGAATTTCGTGCCGGTCAAGCCCAAGTGATCGCGCAGCACCCAAAGTAGCGGCGTGCCCGGTGCGGCATCGACGGTGCGGGGTTTTCCGTTAACCTTTAGCGAAATAGCCATATTTTTCCTTTGTCCTATGCGCTCTGCTTGGTGGGCAGTGCCAGCTTGCTACCGTCCGCTCCGATAAACGGCAGCGTGCGCAGACGGTGGCCGGTGGCCGCGAAAATCGCGTTGGCAAGCGCCGGCGCTGCTGGCGGCGTCGGTGGCTCCCCGACTCCGCCGGGTGGCGCGTCGGAAGCGACGATCTCCACTTCAAAGGCCCGCGGTGCCTCGCCCATCCGCATCAGCCGCCAGCTCGGGAAATTGTCCTGCACCACCGCGCCATCCTTTGCGGTGATCGCACCGTAGAGCGCGTTCGACAGACCGTAGATCGTTCCGCCTTCCATCTGCGCGCGCACATGCCGCGGATTGATGACGGTTCCTGCATCTACCGCCACCCATACGCCCGGGATGGTCAGCGTGCCATCCGCGCTCACCGCGACTTCGACCACGGTGGCGACATAGCTGAGAAACGAGCGGTGCGCTGCAATCCCCAAGCCCCGGCCTTTGGGCAGCTTGCGCCCCCATTTGGCCATGGCTGCAGCCCTTTCCACCACCTGGCGCAGTCGACCGGTGTCGATGGGATACTCGCCGAGCTCGGCCCCGTAATTGCCATAGGTGGCTCCCTCGGCGGCCGGGTCGATCTTGCGCGCGGGCCCAATCAGCTCGAGCAGATAGTCCTTCTGGTCGCGCCCAGCTGCATGCGCCAGCTCCGCCGCGAAGCTTTGCACCGCAAAAGCGTGATAGACATTTGCGACCGATCTCAGCCAACCGATCCTGAGATGGCTCCTGGCATTGCCGGACTCAATCTGCAGGTTCGGCATGGCAAAGGGCATGTCTGTGGCCCCCATGCTCATCTCGCCGTCGCTCGGCTCGGTCACGCTGTTGTCGAAGGTCGAACTGATCGGCGGAAAGACCGTGCGATGGAGCCAGGCGGTGCATTTTCCTTTCTCGTCGAGACCCGCCTCGCAATATTGTGCACTGACCGAGTGATAATAGCCGTGACGAATATCGTCCTCGCGGGTCCAGGTCACCTTGACCGGCTTGCCAATCTCGCGCGCGATCAGCGCCGCTTCGACCACGAAATCGGGCTTGGACTTGCGTCCGAAAGCCCCGCCCAGCCAGGTCGGCGTGACCTTGATATTGGCCTTGTCGATGCCGAGCGCCTCGGCAAGCGTATCGCGCGTACCCTGAGGGTCCTGGACACAGGCCCAGCATTCGAGCCGGTCCCCATCCCATTCGGCCGTCGCACTGGGTGGTTCCAACTCGTGCGCGATCTGCGCATTCCAGGCGACCGCATCGCTGGCCATCCGCTCCAGCCTGCCGGCCATGGCGTTGAAATCGTCCACCAAGACGGTCATCTCGCCCGACGATGTCCTGCCGGTTGTGACGCGCGCGGAGAGGTCGCCGCCAGCAACCAGCCGCGCTGCATGGGCGACGGCAGTGACCGGCTCGACGATGCGTACGGCCATCCGGAAGGCCACCCGGCTTGCGATGACCAGCCCCAGCGCGCTCATCACGATGATCACCGCGATATCGGCCCCGTTGGGGATCAGCGAATCCTCGGGCCCCAGCAGCGATGGCGCAAGTTTCAGGACCAGCCAGTAGGTCATATAGAAGCCCACCAGCGTCAGCAGGACCATGGAGACGGTGACCGTCACCATCGAGAACGCGAGCTGTCTCCCCAGCGAGCCTGGCTGTCTCATGCCACGCCGGCAAGCCGGTAGCCGACGCCGCGTACGCCGCTCAGCATGCCGGCGGCTCCGGCGGCTTCCAGCTTCTTGCGCAGCTTGCTCAGATGGCTGTCCACCGTCCGGTCGAGCGCTTCGGCGCCCGGCAGGCAGGCATCGACCAGTTCGCCGCGCGAGAACACGCGCATCGGCGCGCGTGCCATATGGGCGAGGATGCGGAACTCGGTCAGCGTCAGCGACAAATGGGTCGCACCACCGTCGCCATGGACCACCACGAGATGGCTTTCGGCATCGATCTCGACCCGGCCGACGCGAACCACGCCCCCGGTGCTCGCCCCCGACACCCGGCGCAGCACCGCCTTGACCCGCGCGACCACCTCTACCGGGTTATAGGGTTTGACGACATAATCGTCCGCCCCGATCCTCAGCGCCTGCAGCTTGTCGATATCCTGGTCGAGCGCGGTGGTCATGATGATCGGCGTATCGCCCCGGCGGCGCAGTTCGGCCAGCACCCCCCAGCCATCGACCCGCGGCATGTTGACGTCCAGCAGCACGATATCCGGCTTCAGCGCCAGATGCAGTTCGAGCGCCACCTTGCCATCGAGCGCATGGACGGTGCGATACCCTCGCGCTCGAGATAGGCGATGGCAATCTCGGCGATTTCGGGCTCGTCTTCTGCGATCAGGACCAGAGCACTCACGCGATCAACCTCATTCTCGTGCGTCTGGCGGTGTATTTGCACGCCGAGGCCGCGCTCGCCAGCCCCGTCCACGATTCCTCCACACAAGGCCAACCAAGCTTCGACGCGATGGCTCCACATGGCCTCCACCGCCACCCATATCGGTGTCGCGGTCGGAGACCGTATGAAGACCAGATTGACCCTCCGGTGCCTGACCGGCCCGATCCTGCTGGCTTGCAGCGCTGCGCTGACCGGCTGCAGCGGCAGTACCCAGGCCCAGGCCACGCCAGAGGCGGTCACCGTCTCGGTCATCACGGTCGCCCCGTCGACCGTTGCGCCGGTGGAGGAACTGCCCGGACGCGTCATTGCCTGGCGGACGGCGGAGATCCGGCCACAGGTCGGCGGCATTGTCCAGCGCATGCTGTTCGAGCAGGGCGCGATGGTCCGCGCCGGGCAGCCGCTGTTCCAGATCAGCCCCGCCCCCTATCGCGCTGATGCCGATACCGCGCGTGCGACGCTGGCCAAGGCCTCGGCGGCCTTTGCGCGCGCGAAAAGGCAGGCCGAGCGGCTGCAACCGCTGGTCGCTGCCGATGCCATTTCGCGGCAAAGCTATGACGATGCGGTCGCCGCCCGCAACCAAGCCGCAGCCGAGGTGGGCGAGGCACGCGCGATCCTGCGCCGCCGTCAGCTCGATATCGGCTTCTCGCGGGTGACTTCGCCCATATCCGGGCGGATCGGCGCTGCGAACATAACTGAAGGCGCGCTGGTTACGGCCGGAGACGCCAATGCGATGGCGACCGTGCAGCAGATCGACCGGGTCTATGTCGACATCCGCCAGCCGGTCGAACGTTATGCCGCGATGCGCGCGGCGGGGAAGGGCGATGGATTGGTCGAGATCGTGAACGCCTCGGGCCAGGTGCATCCGGTCAAGGGTCGCATCCTGCTTTCGGGCATCGCGGTCGATCCCGGCACCGGCGACGTGCTGGTGCGCGTCGCGGTGGACAACCCAGGCGAATTGCTGCTGCCGGGCATGTTCGTGCGTGCCCGCCTGCCGCAGGGCAAGCCGTCTGCCGCACTGACGGTGCCGCAGCAGGCCGTCGCCCGCGATGCCGAGGGCAAGGCGCAGGTCAGCGTCGTCGGGCAGCAGGACCGCGTGCGCGCCCGCCGCGTCACCTTGGGGTCGCTGGTGAACGGGCGGTACGTGATCGTGTCGGGCCTGCGCCGGGGCGAGCGCGTGATCGTCGAGGGGCAGGACCGCGTCCAGCCCAATACCCCGGTCGATACCCGGCCCTGGCGCCAGCGCTGAAAGGTCCATTGATGCCCCGTTTCTTCATCGGCCGGCCCATCTTCGCCTGGGTCATCGCGATAGCCATCGTGCTTGCAGGCGTCATCGCGCTGCCGCAGATGCCGGTCGCCCGCTTTCCCAGCGTCGCGCCGCCCAGCGTGAGCATCTATGCCAGCTATCCCGGAGCGACGCCGCAGACGCTCAACGACAGCGTCGTCTCGCTGATCGAGCGCGAGATGTCCGGGGTGAAGAACCTGCTCTATTTCGAGAGCAGCGCCGATACCTCGGGCAGCGCGACCGTCACCGCGACCTTCCGCCCCGGCACCAATGTGGAGATGGCGCAGGTCGATGTGCAGAACCGGCTCAAGTCGATCGAGGCGCGCCTGCCCCAGGCGGTGCGCCAGACAGGAGTAACCGTCGAATCCGCGTCCTCGGGGTTCCTGCTCATCGTCAGCCTGATGTCGGACGATGGTCGGCTCGATGAGGTCGCGCTCGCCGATTACATGACACGCAACATCGTCGACGAGCTCAAGCGCCTGCCGGGCGTCGGGCGGGTCCAGAATTTTTCGGTCGAGCGCGCGATGCGCATCTGGATCGATCCGGCGAAACTGGCGGGATTCGGCCTGACGGCCAGCGACGTGACCGCCGCGATTGCCGAACAGAACATCCCGATCGCGCCTGGCTCGCTGGGCACCGAGCCGACGAGCGGGGGGCAGCGGGTCACCGTGCCGCTCACCGCGGACGGGCAGCTGAAGACGCCGGAGGATTTCGGCGCGGTCATCCTGAAGGCCAATGCGGACGGATCTTCGGTCACGCTGGACAAGGTCGCCCGGATCGAGCTGGGCCGCCAGAGCTTCGGCACCGCCACGCGCGAGAATGGCAAGGTCGCCGCGTCCGCCGCGATCCAGCTTTCGCCCGGCGCCAATGCCGTCGCCGTCTCGAAGGCGGTCAATGCACGCATGGCCGAGCTTGCGCCCGGCTTTCCCGAAGGCGTGAGCTGGTCGGCCCCCTTCGACACCGCGCCCTTCGTCAAGACATCGATCGAGAAGGTGCTGCACACGCTCGCCGAGGCGATGGTGCTCGTGTTCCTGGTGATGTTCCTGTTTCTCCAGAACGTCCGCTACACGCTGATCCCTGCCATCGTCGTGCCGATCGCGCTGCTCGGGACCATCGCGGTGATGCTGCTCGCGGGCTTTTCGATCAACGTGCTCACCATGTTCGGCATGGTGCTCGCGATCGGCATCATCGTCGATGACGCCATCGTGGTGGTCGAGAATGTCGAGCGGCTGATGCACGAGGAGAAGTTGAGCCCGCGCGACGCGACGATCCGCGCGATGGCGGAAATCACGCCGACGATCATCGGCATAACACTGGTGCTGTCGGCGGTGTTCATACCGATGGTCTTTGCCTCGGGTTCGGTAGGCACCATCTATCGCCAGTTCGCCGTCGCCATGTCGGTGTCGATCCTGCTCTCTGCCTTTCTCGCGCTCACGCTCACGCCTGCGCTGTGCGCCACCTTGCTCAAGCCCGTCGACCGCGAGCGGCCGAAGCACCGCTTCTTCCGCGCCTTCGACCGCTGGTTCGATCGGACGAGCACGGCTTACGAGACCTGGGTCGGACGTCTGCTGAAGCAGACCGGGCGGATGATGGCGATCTTCGTACTGCTCGCCGGGCTGATGGGCATCGGCTTCGTCAATCTGCCCTCTTCGTTCCTGCCCGAGGAGGATCAGGGCTATTACATGACCACGTTCCAGCTTCCGGCAGACGCGACCGCCAGCCGCACGATGGAAGCGGTGAGCGCGTTCGAGCGTTTCGCCGCAACCCGGCCCGGGGTGCTGACCACTCAGGCCATTCTCGGCTTCGGCTTTTCCGGCTCGGGGGCCAATGCCGCGATGATCTACACGATGTTCAAGCCCGAGGCCGATGCCCGCGCGGAGATCGCTGCGGCGGACGCAGCCATGGCCAAGGCGGTGCACGAAGGCACGGTCATGAACATGATGCCGCCTGCCATCGAGGAACTTGGCACTTCGTCCGGGTTCACGCTGCGCCTGGAGGATCGCGCGGGCAAGGGGCGCGCCGCGCTGGAAGCGGCGCGTGACCAGCTGCTCCAGCTTGCTGCCAGCGACCCGAAGCTCGCGAATGTCTATGCCGACGGATTGCCGAGCGGGACGAGCATCCGGTTGGACATCGACCGGGCCAAGGCGCGCGCGATGGGTGTATCGTTTGCCGCGATCACCGACATGATCGGCACCGCGCTCGGCAGTTCCTATGTCAACGACTTCCCCAACCAGGGCCGGTTGCAGCAGGTGATCGTGCAAGCCGATGCGCCGCATCGCATGAACATCGGCGATGTGCTGGCGATGCGCGTCCGCAACGCGGCGGGTGGGGCGGTGGCGCTGTCCGAGCTGGTGGCGGTCACATGGGAAAGCGGTCCGCTGCAACTGTCCAAATATAATGGCTATCCCTCGATCAGCATCACCGGCTCGCCCGCGCTCGGCGTTTCGAGCGGCGATGCGATGAAGGCGATGGAAGCGATCGCCGCCCGCCTGCCGCGCGGCTTCGGCATCGACTGGACCGGGGCATCGCTGCAGGAACGCGAGGCCGGTGCCCAGGCCCCCTTGCTGCTCGCGCTGTCGATGTTGGTCGTCTTCCTGGTGCTGGCCGCGCTCTACGAAAGCTGGACGATCCCGACCTCCGTCCTGCTGGTCGTACCATTGGGGCTGATCGGCGCGGTGGCTGCTGTGCTGCTGCGCGGCCTGTCCAACGACATCTTCTTCCGCGTCGGCCTGATCACGATCATCGGGCTCAGCGCCAAGAATGCGATCCTGATCGTCGAATTCGCCAAGCGCTATCGCGAACAGGGCATGGGACCGATGGCCGCAGCGATGACGGCCGCCAGGGTCCGTCTGCGCCCGATCATCATGACCAGCCTGGCCTTCACCTTGGGCGTCGTGCCGCTGATGCTGGCGCGCGGGGCGAGCGCGGAAACGCAGACGGCGATCGGCACCGGCGTGTTCGGCGGAATGATCACCGGCACCGTCCTGGCCGTGATCTTCGTGCCCGTCTTCTTTGCGGCGGTTCTGGGGCTGGCGGAACGCTGGAAGGCAGGAAAGGCATGACGACGCGCGTGCTTGTTCTCGGGCTGATGCTGGCCACGACCGCCTGCTCGCTGACCCCCCGGCTCGATCTGCCGCCGCCGCCGGTCGCTGCAGCCTATCCGGTGGCGCTCGAAGGTGAAGCGGTGCCCGAAAGGCAGGCGATGTTCGGCGATCCGCGCCTGCAGCGGCTGATCGCGCTGGCGCTGAACGAAAACCGCGACCTGCGCATCGCGGCGCTGAACGCCGAAGCGGCGCGCGCGCAGATCGGTATCCAGCGGGCGCAGAGCCTGCCCAATGTCAATCTGGATGCCGGCTATACCCGCCAGCGCCAGTCTTCGGGCGTGGCGGGGGCAGGGGTGGGCGTGACCCCGGGAGAAAATACCGGCATCACCTTCGGCCAGGTGACGGCGCAGGCGGCGCTGACCAGCTTCGAGATCGACCTGTTCGGTCGGCTGCGTGCACAAAATGCTGCCGCGAGCGAGCGCTATCTGGCCTCGCGCGAGGGCCAGCGCGCGGTCAGGCTGGCCGTGATCGGGGCGGTTGCCGACGCCTATCTGGCCGAACGGCTGGCCGACGAGCAGCTGCGGCTGAACCGGGCGACCCTGGCCGACTGGCAGGATTCGCTGCGCCTCACGCAGCAGCGTCACGCCGCAGGCCAGTCGGGCGGGATGGATCTCGCCCAAGCCGAGGGGCAGGTTCGCCAGGCCGAGGCCGATCTGGCGCAACAGCAGCGCGAGCACATGCAGGCGAGCCATGCGCTGGTGCTGGCGGTCGGCTATCCCATGCTGACGGACCTGCCCGAACCGATCGACCTGATGGGCCAGCCGATCCGCACCGCGCTCGCCGCCGATACACCGTCCGATCTGCTCACCCGCCGACCGGACATCATGCAGGCGGAGCACGAGTTGCGCGCTGCCAATGCGGATGTCGGCGCGGCGCGCGCGGCCTTTTTCCCGCGCCTGTCGCTCACCGGGGCGTTCGGCTTTGCCAGCCTCGCGCTGCAATCGCTGTTCCAGTCGGCCAACCAGAGCTGGTCGTTTTCCCCCGCGCTTTCCGTCCCGATCTTTCGCGGTGGCGAGCTGAAGGCCTCGCTCGACCTGTCGCGCGTGCGCACGTCGATCGCGATTGCCACGTACGAAAAGGCGATCCAGACCGCCTTTCGCGAGGTCGCCGATGGCCTTGCCGCCAGAGCGACCTTCACGACGCAACTTGATGCGCAGAACGCCGTGGTGGCACAGGCCGAACGCAGGCTGTCTCTGACCCGTCTTTCGCACCGGGCCGGGGTGACCAGTCGGCTCGAACTGCTCGATGCGCAGCGCACGCTCTATGCTGCGCAGCAGGCGTTGCTTTCCGCTCGCCACGGCGAGCTCACCAGCGCGACCGCGCTCTACCGCGCCCTGGGCGGCGGTGCCTGAAACAACGACAGGACGAAGACATGAGCCGCAGCTCCATAACACTTAGCCCCGCCACCCCGGCCGATTACCCTGCCTTCAAGCGTGAGCTGCAGGCAGCCTTCGCCGTTGCCGTGGTCGAGGAGATGGGTGGCTTGCCGGACGGCCCGATACCGTCGGATGCCGAACTGGACAAGGCGCTGTCCGCACCCCATGCGATCGTGTTGCAGATCCTGCGGGAGGGCCGCCGTGTCGGTGGCGCGGTCGTGACGATCAACCGCGATACCCAGGCAAATTCGCTCGACCTTCTGTATATTTCGTCCGATCAGCACAGCCGTGGATTAGGCAAGGCAGCATGGTCCGCGATCGAGGCGATGTTTCCCGAAACGCGCAGCTGGGAAACCGCCACGCCCTGTTTCGAGAAGCGCAACATCCACTTCTACGTCAATGTCTGCGGTTTCCACATCGTCGAATATTTCAACGAACGCCATTCGGAGCCGGACCAATCGAGCAGCACAGGCTTGCCCGGTGACGGGGAAATGTTCCGCTTCATGAAGACGAAGAACCCCGTTCGGCTCGAGGGCGGCCTGCGCAATATCTGATCCTGGGGAAGTGCATTCCATAACAGACGCCGCTGAACAGCTGACGAAATACCCGCTTTCGATGCGCATGCTGCACTGGCTGCGCGCGGTCATCATTCTGGGTCTAATCTGGTCCGGCTGGTACATGACCAGCCTGCCCGGAGACACGCCTGCGGCCACGCTCGCCCTGCCGGTGAAGGAGGTGTACCTTACTGGCAGTTATGGCTGCGGTGTGAACCGGGCAAGCAACCGCAATCCGCGTACGAGTCGCCTGCACCTTCAATATCGCAACGATCAGTGCTTCGTTGAACCTACTCGATTTCATGCGGTCAGCTTAGGCCCAGATGATCGGACGCGCCTTAAATCCGCAGGAAGAAAGCAGGATTCAAACCGTCAGACGAACGACCTCTCAATTTAAGGCCTGTAGCCTTTTGAGTACAGATGAACTACTATCGAGTGCCGTACGATTACATGGACTCAGTTGTCGTGCGGTGGGGGGCAGGTACGTGGAGGCAAGCGAGGGGAGAAGCGCGGCTGCACCATCCTTTCGGGCATTTTTGAGCTATAGCCACGCGGACTTCGCTGCCGCACAGCGGCTGCATCGCAAGCTCGAACGGTATCGCCTGCCGCGGCACTTGCGTCCGGTGGGGGGCGATGGCCGGATCGGCACGATATTTCGCGATCGTGAGGACCTCGCCGCCGCAACGGATCTTTCGGCCAGCGTGCGCAACGCGCTCGCGTCCTCGCAGGCGCTGATTGTGCTCTGCTCGCCCGAGGCCAGGGCCTCGCAATGGGTGGCGCGCGAAATCGCGCTGTTCCGCGAACTGCATCCCGATCGGCCGATCCTCGCGGCTTTGATCGACGGAGAACCCCGCGAGGCCTTCCCGGCGCTGCTGCAGGACGGCTGCGAACCATTGGCGGCGGACCTGCGCAAGCAAGGCGATGGCTATCGCCTCGGGTTCCTCAAGGTGGTGGCCGGCGTCATCGGGGTGCCGCTGGATGCGCTGGTGCAGCGCGACAGCCAAAGGCAGATAAGGCGCGTGATGGCCGTCACGGGGCTGGCCTGCGCGATTGCCCTAGTGATGGCGGTGATGACAGCGATCGCCCTCAAAGCGCGCGGCGAAGCGCAACGGCAACAGGCTGCGGCCGAGGGGCTGATCGAATTCATGCTGACCGATCTGCAAGAAGACCTTGCCGGCACTGCGGGGGTTGCGGTGATGGCGCGCGTAAACCAGCGCGCCCTTGCCTATTACGAAGGGCAGCAAAGCTTGGCTGCGCTCTCGCCCGACAGTCTGGAACGGCGTGCGCGGGTCATCGGCCGGCTCGGCGAGGACGCCATCTTCCGCAAGGATTATGCGCTGGCGCGGCGCAATCTCACCGAGAGGGCGCGCACGACCCTGAGCCTGCTCGGTGATGCGCCGGACGATCCGGAGCGCCAATTCGATCACGCCCTCAGCCTCAATCGCCTGGCCGTTCTGTCCGAAGCCGAAGGGAAAGCTGCACAGGCCGAGGCCGAGCTCCGGCAGAGCTGGGCGCTGCTGTCCGGGCTGCGGGCCTGGAAAAGCGGCGACCCCGAATGGCGGCGGGCTACGGCGCTGGTCGCGGGCAATCTGTGCGCAATCGATGGGCTGGCGAGAGCGGTCGACGATTCCACGCTCGGCAAGTGCCGGATCGCGGTCGAGCTCGGCGAGCGGCTGGCTGCCGACGACAAGGTCGCCTCGCGCGCGCCCTATGATCTGGTCTTCAACATGATGTGGCACAGCGTCGCGCTGGAACAGGCGGGCCGGCGCGATGATGCCGGCAGCGTCCGGCGCAAGACCTTGCAGCTGGCCGACCGGCTTGCCTCGACACACCCGGACAACCGCAAGATCAAGTCGCAGCGGATGGAAATCTATGGCTATCTCGCATCCTTCGAGGCGCCGCCGGTGAGGCGCGCGATGCTGACGACGGCCTTGCGGATCGCACAGGAACTCACGCAGCTCGATCCTGAACGGGCGGACTGGCGATCAAATCTGGACAATTTTCGCAAGCGGTTGGAGGAATGAGCGATGAGTGAGAGTGCACCTGTCCATGAACACATCTTCCTGTTCGTGATTGGCAACAGCAAGGACGTGGCCGACAAGGGCTACGCAAAGGTCCTGACGGCCTTCAGGCGCGGGTCTCAGGGCACTTTGGAAGAAGCGTTGAAAGAGATCGAGCAGGGCGATGCGACGAAATCGTGGGAACCCGCTGCCTCGACGCATGCGCCCCGCGGGATCGACCTGGCCTTCGACCCCGCGCAGCCGTGTCTGGTGTTCGTGGCGATCAGCGGCGACCACAGCCATGTGCAAGACGCGGCAGAGGATGGTGTCGTCGGTCCGCTTCATGATGCCGCAACCTATTTCGGCGACAAGATCGTGACGCCGCTGGCGATCGAGGGCATGCCAGAGAGCCCGATAATTACCGATGCGAAGCAGCATAAATTGCCGGGCAGCAAGCACCCGACCGTGTGTTCATTTGTGGTGGACGCGTCGAGCGCCCTCGACAAGGCAAAGAACGCTGGCTCGTATGCGCGCTTCCCCATCGTGTTCGATTTCGTCGATTCCGATGACGCCATATCGCCGGTGTTCAAGAAGCCACGCCCGCCCAAGGAACCTCATGCGCCCGGAACAGAGTTGCCGATGCTCAATCACGGCGGAATTCATCCACCCAACGGGGCCAGCATGATCGAATTCTTCGAATAACAGGCCTGTCGTCCCTTGCTGAACCCTTACACCCAAATCCTGCGCCTCGCCCGTTCCGGCTCACCGGAGCGGGCGTGGTCCTTGATGGCGGAGCATGGCCTGCTCGATTCTGCGAGCGATCCAAAGGCGCTGACCCTGCAGGCGAGGCTCGTCAAGGATCGGGCCAAGCGTGCAGGTGCAGGGTCCGGCCGGGCGCGGCTGTTCGATCAGTCGGCGCAGCTCTATGCAAGGGCGGCGGAGATCGCGAGATCGAGCTATCCGCTGATCAACGCGGCGTCGCTCTCGCTGTTCGCCGGCAAGCCCGTACAGGCCCGGCGCTTTGCAGAGGACGTCCTCGACCTGATCGCTGCCGATCCCGCCGAAGGCGAAACGCCTTATTGGCGCGAAGCGACGCGGGCCGAGGCCCTGCTGCTGCTCGATCACGAGGCCGAGGCGCGCGCCGCGCTGGGCACAGCGATGGCCCGGCAGCCGCACGCCTGGGAAGATCACGCCGCGACCATCCAACAGTTCGCGCTGATCCTGGCCGAGAAAGGCTGGGATGCAGCATGGCTCGACATGCACCGACCGCCGCCGAGCATCCATTTTAGCGGGATTACCGGCCTCGACCCCGACGCTTCCGATGTCGTCGCGGCTATCGCGCAGTTCATCGCCAGCGAGCGCCCGGGCTTTGCTTTCGGCGCTCTGGCTGCCGGAGCAGACCTGCTCTTTGCGGAAGCCTTTACCGCCTGGCGCGATGCTGAATGCCCGGCGGCCGAGCTGCACGTCGTGCTGCCCTATCCTGTCGATCAGTTTCGTCAGATTTCCGTCGCCGCGTTCGGCGATCGCTGGACCAGCCGCTTTGATGAGGCGCTGGCGCAGGCCAGCACCGTCACGGCTTATGGTCTCGGCGATCCCAAGCTCCCGCTCGCCGTTGACTATGCCGACCGGGTGGCGATGGGGCGCGCGGTGCGCAACGCTCAGGTCCTTGCCAGCCAGGCCGGTGCGGTCACCGTGCTCGGCAAGGGCGAAGGCCTGCGTCCGCAACTGGCGTCGTGGCGGGATAGCGGTCGACCCTTGACGATCATCGAGGCGGCGCGGTCGGCAGATTCCAGGCCCAGCCCGGACATTGCCCGTCAGAGCTTGCAGACCTTTGTATGGGCGGATCAGCAGACATGGTCGATTCACGCTGATCTTCTGTCGGCGGCGACCGAGGCACGGCGTCTCGCCAGCGCTGGCACCAGCGGTCGTGCGGCGATCCTGGTGGCGCCCGGCGATCCCGATGACGCCCCTTCGCCGCTTCTGCAGCGCGCAGCTGCGCTTGCGGCCGTGGCCAATCCCGGTACGGTGGTCAGCGACGAGCCCACCGCCATGGCGCTGGTCCTGGCCGGGTGGGACGGGACCGTGGAAGAGTTGGGCGAACTGCCGCTGCCATCGGGTCGCGAACCGATCTGGAGCGTCATCTAACCTTAAGTCCGCGCAGGTGCGAGCCCGATACCTTGGCCCGGCCTTTCGCCGCGACCTGCTAGATGACCATGTCCTCGAGCAATTTGCGCGAGACGATGGTCAGCCGGTCTGCCTCGCGCCGCACAATGCCGCGCCGCATCAGTCCGTTGATCGTGCGAGAGGCGGTCTCGCGGGTGGTCTGCGCCATCAGGCCTAATGCTGCGACCACCGGCGGCGGGGCGATGCTGTCCCCGTCGCCCGCCGCGTTGAGCAGTTCAGCACAGACCCTGCCCGTGGCCGACAGCGTGATGCGCGCGGCCATGCGGTCGAGCGCAGCGTGATACTGGCGTGCCAGGATCATCGCGAGGCCACTGCCGATCCGCGTTTCTTCCTGCATCAGGCGGTTGAGGCTGATGCTGGCAATTTCAAGCACCGCGATCCGGTCTCGTGCGATCACGTCCGATACGAACACGCGCTCGTGCGGCAAGGCGCCGAACAGTTCGCCCGGGCCGTGCGCCATCAGCAACTGGACCTGACCATCGCCGCCGATCACCTGCAACTGCGCCTGGCCGGCCAGCACGATCCAGACCTTTGCCCCCATATCGCCCTGATGGATCAGCGTCTGGCCATGGGCATAGGTCACGAAGGCCATGGCGTTGTTGAGCCGCTCCGCCTCCGCGGCGCTGCAAGCAAAGAAGGATGCCAGCGCGGCAAGCCGCTCAACCCTGTCCATGAGAGGCCCTGGCAGCGAACAAGGTCGGGCGGCGGGTGGGCGCGAAGATGTCGGCGAAGCCCGCGCCGGGCGTGACGGCAATCACGCGCACACCATCGACAGAAATGGCGCCGCAGCTGCCAGGCTTGACTGATGGCGATGAAACGATCCGAAGCATGCCGCAAGATAATCTGGAGTAACATTAATGCCAAGCCGATGGTGAAGAAGCACAGATCAGCGAGCACAGGATTCTATCCTGAGATGGTAGCAGCTTTAGCGGGACAGCGGGTAATTGCAGCGATTTGTGACAAGAAGGGCAATCCGAGATCGATGGGACGGATAATATGCGTCGGCGCAGACGATTTCGTCGGATTGGTGGACGCCTCGCTCACCGCCCAACTCTAACAACGCGATCAGCCGCGTCAGGTGACAAGGTATGCAGTCACACTGGCGACGAGAGCGAAGTTGCAGGGAGATCACCTCGAAGCAAATGTCATGATAAAGTCGGAAAAAAACGCCGATAAATAGATTCATATGGCTTGAAGGCGTGATTGCCATCACGCGCCATGGGCGCAATCGCACCTTAACCTCCCAATATTCGAGAAGGGAGCCGTATCATGAATACACTGACAACAGGACCGGATGAACTTTTTGCTGCTGCCGTTGCCGACGGACAACTGCCATATACCGGGCGGCAGATCATCACGTTCAATGGTGATGCCAAGACCGGCGATATGGTGGCGGCTCTCAGCGATCTCGGCCCGATGGCTGCGGCCAGTGACTGGGGGGGCAGCGATGTCGACATGGATCAGGTCGGCGACGCGGTAACATTGCTATTCGAGGAAACAGGCACGGCCATTTTGACCCCCGCCGGTATGCCGGTAGGCACTTTGAGCAGTGACATGGTCGAAGCGGCGCCAGCGATTCTCAGCATTGAGCCCGAACTCTTCGCATTTCCCAGCGCGGATCCGGTTACGGCTGCCGCGAATGCTACTTGGGGCTTGATAGCGACAGGCGTTCTTAACAGCAAGTATACCGGCCAGGGCATCAAGGTCGCCGTACTCGATACAGGCATGGACCTCCAGCATCCTGACTTCGTCGGACGACTGATCACGCCCAGTAGCTTTGTTCCCGGTCAACAAGTGCAAGACTTGCATGGCCATGGCACGCATTGCATCGGCACAGCCTGTGGCCCGCGCGCTCCAGCAAAGGTTCCGCGGTACGGTATTGCCCATAATGCTCATATCTTCGCAGGCAAAGTGCTATCCAACAGCGGGATAGGCTCCGTGGGCGGCATTTTGGCGGGCATCAACTGGGCAATTGCCAATGGCTGCCAGGTAATTTCTATGTCGCTCGGCTCTAAGGCAGGTCCGCAGGTCTTTTATGAACAGGCGGCACAGCGCGCATTGGCGGCCGGCAGCCTGATCATCGCCGCGGCTGGCAATGACAGCAACCGACCCAGCTACATTTATCCCACCGGGGCGCCAGCAAATTCGCCTAGCGTGGTTGCGGTCGCGGCACTTGACGTCAACCACAATGTCGCGACCTTCTCAAACGGCGGCAAGATCGAAATAGCAGGGCCGGGCGTAGATGTCTTTTCTTCGCTGCCAATGCCCCGGCAGTATGGGACGTTCTCCGGAACCAGCATGGCGACGCCACATGTTGCCGGAATTGCAGCGCTAATCGCTGAATCTAACGCTGGATATCGCGGCGCAGCGCTGGCTGCACGGTTGAAGACCTTAGCCCAGGCTTTGCCGCATCCCGTTAGCGACGTGGGAGCGGGGCTTGTGCAAGCCCCCTGACAGGGTGTAACCTCGCTTCAGAGGTAACGCCATGCCCCACAAGCCTGATGACGTGGATATGATCTTCAGCATCGCTGCAGATGCGTCGATGGAACAGGCTATGCAGGCCCTTAATCTAGCGAAGGTGAAGATTAGTCGGCCCTTGGGAGAAATTCATATGATCCTGGGGACCGGGCAGCTCTCGCAGTTGGACAACTTGCGGAAACTGCCCGTATTCCAGAGCGTGGACGTGGACTTTCCGGTGCAGATCGCGCCGCCTGGCGATCCTATTCAATAAGCTCATCTTGCTGCCAAGATGCGGGCAATGTGGCGCAGCGATTACAGCAACGTCAGGCCACGCCATTCTCTTTGGAGCCGAGCACGGGAACAAGCGCCCTGGATTTGCTGAGTTTACGGCGTTGCCCTTGTACGTTTGTGCCTGCGGGTGAGTACCAAACTTAAACCATTCGGCTTTCATCGAAACTTCGGGGGCAACCGGCGGTTTGTCGCTCAGGGGCGCCATGGGGGATATCATGATCGATCACACCACTATACATCCGCTGAGCGCCGGGATGGCGCATCATCTCGATCTGCACCTGTGGCGCGGCGCGCCGCAGAATCTCGATCCTGATCGGCCCGTCCAAATACTGGTCAACCAGGGCTATGTCGTCGGATTTTCGCCCAAGACGCTTCAGCCGGCCTGGTCCGCCTATTGCGTGGCGCATGCCGAGGCGGCGGTCGATTTCAGGCGGCCTCTCCACTATTATACGGATGTTCGGCTCGACCCCGCGCTTCGGTTGAGCAACCGGACGTTCGGCAGGATCGGGAACATTCCGCTCAATGTCGGGCACATGACGCCCAATGAAGTGATCAACCGCCAATATGGACGTCTCGCGCAGATGGAGACGTTCCTGATGTCGAACATGAGCCCTCAGTACGAGGTCCTCAACCAGGGTGTGTGGGCGAAGCTGGAGGAGGCGATCAGAGGCGTCCAGACCGAGCCCGGCGCGGACTATGCCTGGGTGATTGTCGGACCCGTATTCGGCGATGATCCGCCGCACGTGTCGCGCGACGGGGGCAAGCTGGTGCCGGTGCCGGAGGCCTATTTCGCGCTGGTCGTCGATCCGGTTCGCTACCCTTACGAAACTCCCGCCAACGTCAAGCTCGACTGCTTCCTCATCCCGCAGACCGCGCCGCGCAGCAGCGATCCCGATGCCTATCCGTCGACCCGCGAGGAAATCGAGCGGCGCACCAAGCTTCGCTTCTTCGACTCGTGGGCACGGACCTATGTGATCGGGCAGGAATCGGATGAGACAGCCAGGCTTGCGATGCAAGCCGATGCGCCGAGCCGCCTGATGCGGGCGATCGAGAGTCGACGCGAAACGTGGAAGGAAAAGTTCGATGTTCCCGCTGCGGCCCAGCCGGTGGCATCGACGATCGATGGGCTCATCGCGGACCTGCAGGAAGAGGCAAGGCTGACCAGCGAGCAGGTGCTGGGCGAGCACCGCCAGACGACGCGCGAGGAAAGGGCTCGTGCCGAGACTCTTCAGCACACGCTTTCCTGGCTCATGCGCGCCAAGGAGATCGCCAGCGATCGCTCCGGGGGTGACAAGCCGGGAGGGCAAGCCCCCGCTTCCGGTGATCCTGTTATTGCGCCGCAACCGCCTGCCGGCATCGTCGCCGCACCGGCGTCGACAGGGGCGAACATCATCACCTACAAGATCGTCAACGATGCAGGGGACCGGCTAAGGAACGGAGCGCGCGCGGCGTGCAACTTCTGGAACCGCTTCGTCCTTCCGCGCTATTCGATCGTCATCCGTCTGGGGCTGTTTACCCATCTCGGCAATACGATCGCACGCGCCTACCAGCCCTATGAACAGGACGGGGTTCGGTACGGCCAGGTCGAGTTCAACACCCGGTATCTGCTTGATTTCACCGCTGACGAGATCGCGGGAACGATCATCCACGAGATCGGCCACACGCTCGGGATCGGCTGGGACAATTGGTCACAGTTGTTCGACGCTCAAACTGGTCGCTTCTATCCGGATGCAGTCAAACGAATGGCTGCGCTTGCCGGCATGGAGGTCGAGCGCGATGGCGGCCCTGGAACGGCGCTGGCGCATTGGGACGAGGCGCTGTTCGATCGCGAGCTCATGACGGGCTACAAGGACCCGGGCGAGCATGTGCTTCCGATAACCATCGACGTGATGGAGGCCTTCGGTCATGACGTGGCCGAGCGACTGGCGGGGCAGACCAGTCTCGAAGAGCTGATGCAGGGCATTGCCAGCATGGTCTTCTCGCGACAGGACGAGGTCCGCAAGATCGATCTCGACTATTTCGAGGCGATGCCGCTCCGCGAGGTCATACCGCATGACTCCGCGCAACTGGCTCAGTTCATCGCCGAGCAGGAATAAGCGCTGGTTCGCGGTCGCGCCATTGCGGCGCGTCAGAAGCCTGGTGCGATGGTTGCCACCACGCGAAGCCCCCCGTGCAGGCCTCGCGTGGTTGGCTTTTGAGCCACGAGTGTCCGAACGCGCGATCAGGGGCCGATGGTGCGATAACGAAGCGTGACCTCCTGCCGACGATGATTGCCGGCGAGTTTCATATCGGCACTGGCGGCGCGGCCGCCAGGCTCCCGCGCGATGATCCGCAGCTCGCTCGACCCTGGAGGCGGACCGGCCCTGAGCGTCGTGCCCGGCGGGGGCAGATGCAGGGGGCGGCCAGGCTCGGTCAGCAGCGAGCTTCCAGGAACCGGCAAAACCCGCGTGATATCGCCCGCAGGCGATATCTCTATGACCTCGATGGATGCGGGGCGGTCGGTCGTCACGGTGAGCGCCAGGGTTTCGCCCACCGCGAACACGGGTTCCGGACGGTCGAATCTTGCCCGAAGCCCGATCGGCTGCGCCGCATCCTGCGCCAATGCATCCATGCGCAGATCGAACAGCGGCAGGCAGGCCGACAGGAGCCCAGCTGCGGTCAGGGCGCGCCAATAATGACGATTCCGACTGGATGGTGGCATGCTCAACCTCCCTGCTTCCGGCGCCGCAGAGCCTTTGCCCTTGCCATCCAGCGCTGCGCTGCGACCTCGTCTCGGGGGATGGCTTCGCCTTCGAAATAGATGAACCCTGCATCTTCGGCCGCGGCCGCAGAACCTGCCTCCCCGGCACGTTCCAGCCATGACAGGGCCCGTTTCGCCGCTTCTGCACTGCCGGTATCCGAAAGCCAGAGATATCGGCCATAGGCTGCCATGCCGTCGATATCGCCGAGCTGCGCAGCCCGATGCCAGGCGCGTGACGCGAGTGGCTGGCTTCCGTTCATGGCGTGCGCTTGCCCCAGAAGAAAATGGGGCCTGCCGTCGTCGGGGGCGCTCGCTGTTGCGGCCATGCATGCCCGCACGGTTGCGGCGATGCCGGATGCCGCGGCGGAGCCGCCAAATGCTTCCACACCCGCTTCGCATTCGCGCAGCGGTGCCCTGGCCGCATGGAGCGAATATCCCCAGCCGCCCAGGATAGCGATCAGTGTTACGGCACCGGCGGCCATGATGGCGAACCGGCGGCGCGGCGCGGGTGGAGCCGTCCAGCAGATGCTGGCATCTTCAACCGTCGCGCAGGGGCACAATGTCAGCTTCCGGTCGCCCGCGGCCGATCGCAGCCGTTCCTTGATCTCGTCCGGCGCTGCATCCCAGTTCACGGCCGGAAACGCGAAAATCGGCGCCTGGGGCTGCTGCAAGGCAAACTCAAGCACGTGAAGCGCCTTCTGCGGGAAGCCATCAACCGGACCGACCTTGCCCGGCTCGTTGGGAAGCACGCATCCTGTCGCCACAACGACCGTGTCGTCATGGCCCAGCGCCCTGGCTCTGCGATCGGCAATCGCCAGGGCAAGCCCGAAGCTCTTGCCGCCAAATTGCCGACTGCTGATGCCGATGGAAACGCCGTCGAGCCGCCTGGCCGGGTCGTCTCCTGCTCTTGCGCTCATCAGGATGTCGATGGCGTCGTCCGTTTCCGGGGCGATGGCAAAACGCGGCTGCCGATCAAGTATGGGCAGGCGTTCCACCACGATGGTTTCCAGCGCCGGACCGCTGGGACCCGTGGTGGGAAACTTCGCCCGGGCAATGGCAGGAGCGGACATCTGCAGCCCGCCTAGAAGAAGTCGATGGACAGCGGATGATCCCGCAATCGATCTTGCGGGCTTTCGTCGGATGTCCAGCTTCCGTCCAGACCGCCATGCCGATCAAGCGCGCCTTCCAGCCATACCATCCCGCCGCCATCGGTCACGCGCACATTGAGGCCGGGAGGCAGATCTTCATATGCTTCACGGCTCAATTGCAGGCTGATCATCCAGCGCTCGGTCGCCTGGCTGTAGAGCAGCCTTATGGTGACGCCCGACGCGGAAAAGCGGTCGGAATCCTGCAAGCTGTCGGCGGCGCGCCGCTCGAACTCCAGTGCGTGTCCGTGCCGACGCCATTTCTGTGTCGCCTCGCGTGCGAGTTCTGCGCGCATCCGCTGGTAAAGTGAGCGGGCAGACGGCGACGTCCAGATCAGCCGCACCACCTCGTCGGGCAGCGCAGCATCGCCGTGCAGGTGATCGCTTACCGCATCGACGAACCACAGGTCGTCAAATTCCTGCTCCGGTTCGATCTGTCGATCGAGCACATGGGCAAGCAGATTGCTTGATTTGCGGCTTGAAGTCATCGCTTGTTCTCGCTCAATCTGGTCTAGTTTCCAGGGTTGCGAGACCATTGCTCGCTTCCCGACTGGAAGCCGGTAAGGTGCTCGAACAGCCCTTCCGCCTTCGTTGTAAGGCATGTGCTCAGGGCGGACAGCGCGTCCTCCAGCACCCGATAGAAACGCCGCCGGTCGATATTCTGTCTCTGGCAATAGCCTGAGGTGCTGAATTCCACCGGGTCGGTCATCTTGAAATGAACGCGGACGAACGAGCCCGGCTCATCCTCAAGCTGACTCAGGCACTCTTCCAAAAAGCGCCCTGACCGGGCGAGTTCGGGCAGATCGGCTTCCACCGGCAAGAACGGGCGCTCGACTTCCGCGTCGCTGTCCAGCGCGCTGGGTCCACAGTCCGCGCAGAATTCGGCAAAATATTCCTCTATCGTGATGATCGTCCTGGGCAGGTTGCGATCGCTTGCATGATGTTCGCGCAGATGCTCGGCGAGCAGGCGGAAATGGGCGATGGTGCAACGGTTCGTTGCATCGGGTCCGGCAACCGACCGGCTGATCTGGTCCAGGCGACCCCATGTCTTGGCCCGGTGTTCGCTGCCCCCGATCGCGGCGTTGCGCATCCGGGTCAGCCCGCGACGGACCGCTACGACGCGGATCGCCGGTGCATCCTCGCCCATCAGTCGTGCCCCGCTGGCTTCGAGCGCCTGACGCAGCGGCCGACTGTCGCCGAGCAAGCTCAGCGCACAGTCCGAAGCGGGGCCCGGCCTCTGCATCAACTGTTTTGCCACCCGCTCGATGAAACCGGTCCATGCTGCATCAGTTACCGTTCCGTGATCGGCGATATCGGCAAATATCTCGCCTCCCAACGCGACGATCCTTGCCCGCATCAATTCCCGCGTGCGCCGCCATTCCACGGTCAACCACCGCGAATCATCACTATCTGTCAGCACAGAATGCCCCCATCCAGATGGATATGGCCATGGGATACGCAAAATGGGGGACTGCGCAAGCCGACAGCAATGTCTTTTGTCATCGGAACAAGCAAAAAGCCTGCACCAATAGTCGTTGATGGAAGAAACACTGCTTGGCCTGCAGGCTACCATCGTATGGTTTGCCCAATTGCCGGGCCTGTGCGAATTGTCGGCCATCAGCTGTTATTTGGTCGGCACTGGCGCGACGGCGATTGACCCGGAATGTTCAAGACCCCTTGGTCGAGGCACATGCGCTGTTCGAGCATATCCAGTTCCTTGCTGGGGATGCCGAGTGAGGCCGGCGTTTCGAGGCGCGGCTTGAGGTCGCGGTGCTCTGGGCCGCAGTCGCTGTCGACGATGGCGGGCGCTCCGTCCAATCCGATTGCGGGCTTGGCACAGACCGCCGGAGATGTCGCGCCAAGGGCGATCACCGCCCATGTCAGGTGGCAGAGCCGGAATATGTTTGCCTGGGGCATGATGGTTTCCTCATCGGATCGGGTTGCGGATGGCGGATGGCGGATGACGCGCACATTGGCTGAAGCCACCTGGAGGGGAGATACTCGCCCGACCGCCGCCGAAAAAATGCCCCGCCAGATGTCCTGGCGGGGCGGGGGCGGACAGCGCCTCAGCGGCAGGGGGCGTAGCTGCTCATGGTTGCGTTGGAGTTGATCGCGCAAATGTCGGTCCCGACCGCTACGACAATCTGGTCACCGTTGACCCGCGTAGTCGCATTTACGTCGCCGCCGACCTCGACCTGACCGTAGATGCCTGAATTAAAGTTGCCGGTGGTGATATCTGTTCCAACCGCCGTGTTTATCTGATTGCCGTCAATATTTGCGGTCAGCCTAGCGTCGCCGCCCACCTTGATCGCCCCTGCGGATGCCTGGCTCGCCGGAGCGGCGACCAAGAGTGCCATTACCAGCATTGCAATAGAGTTACGCATGACGAATTTCCTTTCGATCTTTGTCGCTGGCTCGGATTGAGCGCTGCCGACACTCCACCGTTGGGAGGGGAGGGGGCCGATTGTGCAAACTTCCCGAAAAATTTTTGAGGCACTCAACGTCTCATTGTTTGGCATCGAACCTAGCACCACGGCTCGGCCAAGCCCGCTGTCGCGTTCCCATCTCGAGTTCCGACCGGCGCGTCTGTATCCTGGCAGCCATCAAAATAATTATTTTTACTAACGCACAGCTTGATCAGGTTCCGCTCCAATTGGCAGGTATCCATCAAGAAAGGACGCGCCATGCATAAGATCTATTTTGCACTGTTCATAATCGGAAGCAGCGCGCTTGGCCAGGCAGCCGAGGGCAAGGCGATCCGCGTTCGCGGAAACGCCGACATGCAAGCAAATACCGGGACGTCCATTGCGGTGGGCATCGGTCACGGGACCCGGGCTACGAATGAAACAGGTTCTATCTTTGGGAGCCGAATTGGCGGCGATGCGCGTGCGAACGGAGCCAGCCGCAGTCAGATCGCGGTGGCAGTGGGGTACAGGTCACGCGCACGGACATCAATCGGTACCATTTCCGATGCCGATACGCGCGGGTCTGCCCGGGCCAACGGAAGTGCCCGGTCTGCCACTGCCCTGTCCTTTGCGCCCGGCAGTTCAACATGCCTTGCTGTCGGAAGCGTGGGCCGTGGCGGCAGCCGAGCGTCGGGACATGTCGGCACAGCCATCGTTTACGATTTCGGTCTCTTCCGCCGGACTAGGGTTCGGGTCGGAACCTCCGGCCAAGTGTGTTGACCCCGTTCCGATCCATCGATTTCTAAGGAGAAAGACAATGAAAACGTTCGTTCGCGCCGTTCTTCTGGCAGCCCTGACGCTGGCAAGTGCCCCTTCGATTGCCGGCCCGGCAACGGTCTATATGCCGGATCCGACCAAAAAGAAGATCAGTAATGGGGTTTTGCTTTCCACGATCATTCCGGCAAACAATCAGGCTGCCATTGCCCGTATCCGCTCCAGAGGAGGCGGCGCACAGTACATTCCCCAGACTATTCTCAATCCTAGCCTCGATGGTAGCCGGTCGAGCCGCATTTCCTGTGAAACGAACGTCGACATCGGGGGTGATATAAGCAATAGGTCGCGATTGACGAATGGAAATCGCGGTGTTTATGTCGAGCGTCTCGAAGTCATCGAGACTCGTCCATGTGTTGGTGCCGCAAGATGGCGATGAACGCGGCTGCAGAGCGGGGTAGATATGCAGCATTATATGAAAATTGGTGCAAAATTACTCTGTTTGGTGTTGGCTGGTTCACTGAGCCTGGCACCACTCAGCGCACAGAATTCATCGGCCGCCATCTACGCGAGGCCGCAGGGTCTCCCTGAGCGTGCAACGACGAATTTTGATGCTTCGCTCAGATGCATGGACGATCTGCTGGCACGCTCTGGACTGGCAGGAAACGAAATAATCTATGCCTCTCCACTGTCCGAAGCTGTCGCTTCAGGCGCGATGACCCGCGATCTGGTGATCGCGTCGCTGGCGCGGATGTCGGAAAAGAGCAGGATTTTCAATATCCGCACTGACATCCAGTCCGACAGAATTGAAGACATCGACCCAAAGTCGTTGCTTGTGACAGGCTCGGTTACAGGCTTCGAAGAAAACATATCCGCCAAGGGGACGGGCGGCGCACTTTCCTTTGGCCCCATCGGTCTGGGATTTCGTGATCAATCGGGACAGGCACTGCTCACGATCACCATCTATTTCCAGGACATCAAGGGTTACGTTGTTCCCCTCACGACCCAAAGCCTGTCGATGGTCCTGAAAAAGCGTAACAAGGGAGGCGATCTTGGCGGCAGTATCGGCCTTATTGGCGGATTTCTGGATGTCAGCTTTGACAATAACGAGGGGGTCCAGCAGGCGCTCCGCGCGCTGATCGATGTCGCGCTGATTCAGGCGGTCGGGTCTTGGGCACAGGTCCCTTATCAGCGGTGTCTGACGCTGTCGCAGACCGACACGGGCGCGATTCGAGCTGCGAGCAAAGCGTTCAAAAAGCTCAAGCCGAAAGAACAGATCGGGTTGATTGCCGCCGGGCTGGCGGATCGTGGGCTGTATCCTGGATCACCGCCATCGGAGCTGACGCCCGAATTGCGCGCCGCCATCTCCAACTTTCAGACGCAACAACAATTGCCGGCGCTGGGCCTGCCGACATTCGAGGTCTATTTCGCTTTGTATGGTGCTCAATTCGGCGCGGTCAGTCAGCCTTTGCAGCCCGTGCTCAACCCGAACAACCGACTTGCCATCAAGGTCAGCGCCTATGGACCAGCATTTACCAGCGGCACCGGTGAAGACTCTCAGCCTATAGCCATTTTGGCAAATGACAGTCGTGCGAGCTTCGCCGTCAGTACGGCCCGCGACGCCCATATCCTTTGCTATTATACCGACGCACAGAACCGCACCACCAAGGTTTTGCCCAATAGCCAAAGGCCGAGCGCCAAGCTTCGGCCAGGGGAAACTCTCGTCATTCCTGGCCCTCAGGATATTTTCGTGATCAAGCCGGAGGTGCTGGGGGCCTATGAGTATATGTCGTGCTTCGCCTCTGCAGCGCCGTTTGAAGGCGTACTACCCGCATGGTTGCTGGCCGATTTCACGTCAGCCAATCCACAGATACCAGCTACAGGGCCTGATGACTTGCTGGCGATGATGCGAAAATACGGCCCGCCAGATCTATCGTCCGATAGCTTGAAATTCTTGAGGGACTGTCTGGCGCCAGGCAAGAACTCGCTTGGACCATGCTGACGGTCAGCGCAGCACTCTGACTTCCACCCTGCGATTCTTTTCGGATACTGACGGAATATCCGGTTTCAGCATCGTCTCGCCGGCGCCCTGCGCGAACAGCCGGTCGCCGGGAACGCCGCTCTGCACCAGTTCCCTCACGACACTTGCGGCACGGCGTTCAGAGAGTTGCTGGTTATAGGCCGCATCCCCGATCGCGTTTGTGTGGCCGATAATCCCGATCAACCGCCCTGCAAATTCGGGGGAGGCGATGATATCCGCATAACGCGCCAGGGCCGGCAGGTATTGCCGTGCGATCACGTCCGACCCGTGCTCGAACGGCACTTCCAGGTCGATCGCCGATGCGCTGGCTGTGGCGGCGGGAGGTTGGGCCGATGTCTGGCCCGGCTGTTGCGCAGGCCTTGGCGGTACCACCTGCTGCGCCGGCGCCGATGGATAGAGCGGCTGCTGGATATCCTGCGCGTTGTTCAGGAACAGGCTTCTGCCGTTGGCAGCAGGTTGAGCGCCTGCGTCCAGAGCCTTGATCTGTTCGCGGATTTTCGCGCGCAGGGTCTCAGGATCCATGTCCTGGGCCACCGCTGCCGTGCAGCAGGCAAGCCCGAAACCCAGCATTGCCAGAACCTTCATCCGGGCCATGGTTTCAATCCCCAACATGTCCTGACCAGCGGTTTGTGACGGACCATCAGGCCAAAATTACAGTCATTTTAAAGTATTTCGTATTTTTCGTTCATACAGCTCCTGGCAAAGAGCGACAAGTCTGGAATCTCTGGTTAGCGCTTGATAAGTTCTGTCGGAGGAACGGTGAATGATGATTCGGCGTGCTGCGACAACGAAGGTCCGAAATCTGATTGCCATGGGCTGGCGTTCGGTATTGGTGGGGTCGCTTATCGCTTCAGCATTTTGTCAGCCAGCACTGGCGCAGCAGCGCGTTGCCCTCATCATTGCCAACGCCAATTATGCGAGTGCACCGCAACTGGCAAACCCGCAGGCTGATGGAACGCTAATTCATGATGCGCTCCGGCAGGCAGGATTCGACAAGATCAGTTTCCTGAAGGATCAGGATCGGATCGGGATGGAGCGGGCGTTGCGTGATTTTGCCGAATTATCGGACTCAGCCGATGTGGCCCTTGTCTATTTTGCAGGGCACGGCATTGAATATAATGGCGAAAATTACCTGATTCCGGTCGATGCACGGCTTGCAAACGACCGCGACCTTGAGCTCGAAGCGGTCAAGCTGTCCACGGTCGTCGATCTCAGCAGCGGCGCGCAACGCATGCGCATCATCGTGCTGGACGCGTGCCGGGTGCCACCAGCCGGGATGCGTCGCTCCGCCAGCTCGCGCAGCATTCCCCGCGGACTGGCCCCGATAGAGCCGGCGCGAGACAGCCTGGTGATCTACAGCGCCAAGGCTGGCACGACCGCAACCGACGGCAGCGGCAGATACAGCCCCTTTGCCCAGTCACTCGCCAAACGGTTGCCCGAGCCCGGCCGCGAGATCAACATGCTGCTGCGTCAGGTTCGCGATGATGTGCTCGATCTGACTGCTGGCGTCCAGGAACCGTTTACCTATGGATCGCTCTCAAGCCAGGAATTCTATTTCGTCGCGCCGCCGCCGCGGATTGCGCAGGGCTCGGTGGATATTGAGGCAGAGGCCTGGGCGCTGTGCCGGGATGCGCGTTCGGATGGTCCATGCTCGACCTATCTCGCAAGCTATCCGCAGGGTCGGTTTGCCGGTCTGGCAGCGGCGAAGCGCAGCGACCTGCAGGCAAAGGTCGGCGCAGCACCATCGCCGCTCGCCACTGTCCAGAGCGAAGCGGTCGCCGAGCTAGGGCTGACGGTGGCTTTGACGGACGATCGCAGGGGCATCCGCGTTCTCGGCGTCCAGCAGTCGGGACCGGCATTCGGTCAGTTGCTGGTCGGCGATGTCATCACCGCGATCAATTCCTCGGCGCTGGAGGCGAGCGCTTCGGCATCGTCGCAGCTTGCGTCGGCCTTTGCAGCGGGGCGCATCAAGCTTCTGGTGTCTCGCGGGCCGAGCAGCACGCTGGTCGTCCTGCGCCGCTGATCTCGTCAACACAGTCAACACGCAAGGGATGATCATGGTGGGGCAGGGGAAGTTTTCGTTGGTTTGCGGTCTGGCTTGTCTGATGCTTCTGGCGGGCGAGGCATCCGCACAGCAGGCCGTTCGCTATGAAGCCAGGTTCGAGGCAAAATACCCGCAGATTGCCGCCGAGCAGTCGATCGGCGTCATCAATTTCAACGGTCAGGATGGCGCGGAGTTCTCCTCCATCCTGATTTCCGAGCTGCAGTCCGCCGCTATCGACCAGAAGCAGGTGTTCTCTGTCCGCACGATGGACAGCATGAACTACACGGCAGACAACACCATCTCCAACGCGGAGGTTGCCAAGACCCTGCAATTTGGCCGCAAGCTCGGCGTCAATGTCATCTTTACCGGTACCGTCACCACTGCGGCAATCAGGACGAACAATTTCACGCGGTCGGAGAGTACCTGCGCGAAGAGCAGCGGTCTGTTCAAGTGCGACCAGACGGTCACGCAGAAGGTGCCGTGCAGCACCACGATCGGTCAGTACACTGTCTCGCCACGCGCGGTGAAGGTGTCTACAGGCGCGGTGATCTATGCCGAAGCGGTGGCCGTGCAGGACGAATACACGATCTGCAATGGCCAGGTCGAAGATCCCAATGTCAGCCTGGGGTCCGTGTTCAATTCGATTTTCGGCGGATCTAAAAAGGGGGAGGCCTCGCCGCCGCCTGTTTCAACGCCCGAGGGATTGCTGAGCAAGCTCCGGTCGGACGCAGCACAGATCATTCGCCGTCACGTCGCACCCTATAACCGCACGATAGAGGTGAAGCTCAAGCCCAAGGGCCGCAATCTGGACAAGGCGGGGCAACAGCAGTTCGAGAATGCCGTGGCCTTTGCCAAGGCGGGGCGGATCGATCGCGCCTGCAGCATCTTCGAAACGCTGTACGCCGGGAACAACCAGGCGAATGTCGACCTGCTGTACAATATGGGGGTCTGCCAGGAGGCCCTGTTGCCCGACGAGCCCAGCGCGGCGTTCGAATATTACGCCCGCGCCGACCAGTTGCTGCAAAAGCCGGACACGCTGATTTCCGAGGCCTATACACGCACCAAGGCGATGATCGGACAAAGCCAGTCGCTGAACGAACGCAAGGTGCCATGATCTTGCATTGCACGCTTGCCGGATCGGGGCGCACCCGCACCCAGCACGCCCGGAACTGGGCGAGCGGCGGGAGATTTCTGGTCGCCTTGCTCACCATTGCGGCGTTCTGTTCGGGATGGGGATCGGGTCCTGCGCTGGCACAGCTCGGGGCGCGCATCGTTGGCGGTGTGCCCGCACCCGAGGGTGAGCTGCAGTTCCAGGCCTGCCTTTCGATAGGGAGGCAGGATGGCATCTGCAGCTGCGGCGGTACCCTGGTCAGCGCTGACTGGGTGATCACCGCAGCGCATTGTGTCGTCAATCAGCGGACGGGCGCGGTGGCAGCTCCCGACGCGATCCGGATCCGTCTTGGCTCGGTCTATCGCGACCAGAAAGGAACGGTCGTCGGTGCGCGGCAAGTCATCGCGCATGAGCGGTACAACCGATCGACGCTGGAAAACGACATCGCGCTGGTCCGGCTGACATCCCCTGTTTCCCTGCCTGCCGTAACATTGGAACCCGGAACGGGGATTCCGCAGCGGGTCTTGCAGGTGACCGCATCCCCCTGGGCTACGGTGGCCGGGTGGGGCGACATGGTCGGTTCCCAATCCGTTGTGAAGGTCGCCCAGGCGCTGCAGAAGGCCGAAGTTCCGATCGTCGACAATGCGACGTGCAGTGCATCGATGGCGTATCTGGCCGGGCCGATCGATGACCGGCGCATCTGTGCCGGCCTTTCCGAAGGTGGCGTGGATTCCTGCAACGGCGATTCCGGCGGACCGCTTCTGCTGAGGCTCGACGGCACCCGCTGGGTGCAGGTCGGGATCGTCAGCTATGGTCACGAAGAGTGCGGAAAGCCCGGGCATTACGGCGTGTACACGCGCGTGGCTGCATTCCAGCCGTGGATCGCGCGCGCGATGGGGCAGACGAACCAGGCCGATGCAGTCGCAGCAAGGCCACCGGCCCCGGCACCCGTCACGCCGGGCGCGCTCGGCGCTGCACCGACCATCGTGAAGGAAGCGGGCAAGAACAATCTCGCCATTCGTATCGCGATGTCAAAACGCGATTTGCGTCTGGGCGATAGCTTCGACCTGACCATCTCGAGTCCGATCGGCGGGCAGCTTCTGCTGTTCGATATGACCGCCAATAACGACCTGATCCTCATATTTCCCAATCCCCGCTCGAAAGTCAGCAACAAGTCGGGTCTGATTCGCGCCAATGCCCCGCTGCGCATTCCGGACGCCACTTACGGGTTCGAGCTTGTCGCGAGCGAACCCAGGGGCCGCGGCAGGCTGCTGGCAGTCGTGGCCAGCGACCTCGAGGCCTTTCTCGATGCACAGGTGCGGGCGGACATGGCTCCGCAATCCGATCCCGCTGCAACCATGCGTTCGCTCGATGGCCTGCTCGCGCGGCTGGGAGCTCCAATCGGCGATGGCGGCGCGCGAGGCGCCCAGGGCCAGGGCGGCGAATGGGCGCTGGGATTTGCCGATTATGAGGTGAGGTGATGTTCCGTTCCTGTGCCTTGACCGCCATGCTGATGGCAACGCCCGTACAGGCTCAGGACTGCACGGCGATCGGCGATCAGGCACGCATCGCGGCGACGGCTCTCGATGAAGCGGCGCTGACTGCAACTTATGCGGCTGCCGACCGGTGCGATCCGGCGCTCAAGACATGGATCGGGCAGCGCCTGGCTGCGGCGATGTACAACCGGGCGATGAAAGGCTCCCCGGTCGACGAGGCGGCGCTGGAGCAGTCGCTCCGCTATGGGCGGCCCTGGCAGACGCTGGCCACGCTGGGCGATATTGCGGCAGGTCGGCGCGACTTTGCCAAAGCGGCTGCGCGCTATCAGGACGCGCTGATCGAAATCGCAGATGAGGTCGCAACGCCCAGAAGGCCTGGCGACGCCATTTTGGTGGCGCTGCGATCCAAGGCGGAGGAGGCGGCGCTCCTGTCTCCCACCTATGTCAAAAGCGCGCGGACGCGATCGGGCCAGCAGGTCGGACTGTCTGCCGACTCGCTGCGGGGCGTGACGTTCAGGCCTGCCGCGCTGCCGGTTCAGTTCGTCTTCGACAGCACCGAATTGACCACAAAGGGGCAGGACGCTCTCGTGGATCTGGTGTCATTGCTTGCGAACGACTCCGCTAAGGGGCGCGAGATCATCCTTGTCGGTCACACCGATGCCAAGGGTGACGCCGACTATAATCTTCGATTGTCGCAGAGCCGCGCCATGGTCGTGAAGGAATATCTGCTGAAGAACGGTTATCGCGGCACCATTCGTGCCGAGGGGCGTGGTGAAGAGCAGCCCTATGAGCCCGATGACAAGAGCGCCTATTCCGAAGCCGAGCGCGATCAGATGTCGCGTCGTGTCGAACTGATCCGCAGATAGCGTGCAGATGACCCGCTTTCTGCTGCTTGCGCTGACGCCGGTTCTCGCCGCGCTCGCCACCAGCCAGCCAGCGCGTGCCAAAACCGTTCACGCGCTTGTCATCGGTATAGACCAGTATGACACCCTCAGCGACCTGAATGGCGCCGTCAACGACGCTCGCATCATTGCCGAGGCTTTGAACAAGAGAAATGCTGACGAGGTCGTGCTGCTGCTCGATGGCGCGGCCACGCGCGAACGCATATTTGCGGAAGCGAGGCGCCTGGCTGAGGCCGCGGCAAGGCAATCGGGATGGCTGATCATCACCTATGCCGGGCATGGCGGCCAGGAGACCGAACGCATAGCCGGCGACGAGGAAGATGGCCTCGATGAGGTTTTCCTGCTTTCGGGCTTCAATACCAAAGGCAAGCAAAGCGGGCAGCGGATCGTCGATAACGAGATATTTGCGCTGCTGTCGGCGGTTCCCAAGGGCGTGAACGTCCTGTTCGTCGCGGATTCCTGCCATAGCGGCACCATGACCCGCGATGCTGATCCCCGGGTGGGTCTGCTATCGCGACGGTTTGCCAATTACGGCCCGATCGAAAATGATGCGCTGCCTCCACTGCCGGTCGCCACCAAAGGAATGGAGACGACCGAGCTGGAGCACGTGATCTTCGTTGCCGGAGCCAAGGACAGCGAGGCCGTGCAAGAGGTGTTCATCGACGGCGTTCCGCATGGCGCTGTCAGCTATTTCCTCTCTCGGTCAATCCTCGGCGACATCGATGGCAACGGAAGGGGCGCCTCGACAATGGCAGAGTTTCGGCAAATGCTGGTACTCGCCGCAGACATGGCCAACGAGCAGCGCCAGGGCGCGAGTGTCAATTTCCTTCCCGGCAGGGGAGGCGAGCCCTGGGTCTTTGCCACACGCCCGAAATCGACCGAAGCTGCGGCGCGCGTGGTGCCGGCAGAGCTGACATTGGCGATCATCGGCGATGGGGTTGCGCCCGCCGGGGTCAAGCTGGTGCAAGACCGCCAGCAAGCGATGCTGATCTGGGACGTCGCGCGCGGCCAGGTCGTCGCCAACGGTCTGGGAGACCAGGTCGCCGAGAAGGACGCCAGAACTGGCGATGCAGTTTTCATTGCCGGTGTCACGGACAAGTGGCGGGCGCTGCCGGGTTTCAGGGCGCTGGCGACCTCGCATCCGCTCGCGGTCACGATAGGGCAGGACGGTGCGCAGAAGCGCTTTGCCAGCGGCCGCGTGCCAATCGGATTCGGTGGCAACAGGTCCGATACGCTCAAATATCTCACCGCATTCAATATCGCAGGCGACGGCACCATCCAGTCGCTGTTTCCCAGACGGTCCCGTCCGGCCGAGGGCGAGGCGTTGTCGCCGGACTTCGTCGTGCAGATGGAGGCTGGCGTTCAGCCGCCGTTCGGCGCAGACCATATCATCGCGATCGCCACCGCCGCGCGTCCCGATCAGCTGCGCCAGCGGCTGGCGACACTGGAGGGCAAGCGTGCGGCAGGTGAAGCCCTGGCGATGGTTCAGGCGAGCCTGTCGGGATCGGATTACGCGCTTGGAATTGCAGGTCTTTATACCGGCCCGCTGCCTTGAGGGGCGCGTCGATCTTCGTGCAGACGCCACCGTGTGCATCGCCGTCTAGTCGGGCGTCAGCACCATCTTCAGCGCGCCGGCGTCGCGCGCGTCGAACAGGGCATAGGCCTCGGCCCCCGCGCTCAAGGGCAGGCGGTGGCTGATATATTTTTCCGGCCTGAGGCGCCCCGACTGGACCAGCGGGAACAGCGTCGGCAGTTCCTCGGGCACCGAGCATGTGCCGGCACGGAAGGTCAGGCCCGCCGCGAAAAAGCGTTCGAGCGGAAAGGCATAGCGCCGCGACTGCTGCACCCCGATGACCGACACGGTGCCGCGCGCGCGGACGAGGCGCAGCGCCAGATCGACCGTCTCGTCGCGTCCGACCACCTCGATCGCGCAATCGAGCTTGCGGCCCTTTGTGGCCTCGCGGATGGTGTCGATCGCCATGTCGGGGGACAGCGCAATGGCCCCTGCCGCCTCGGCCAGAGCGCGGCGCTCGGCGATGGGATCGATCGCGTATACGACATGCGCGCCCATGACAAAGGCGCTTTCGACCGCCATCAGGCCGATCGGCCCCAGCCCGATCACCGCGACGCTGCTGCCCGGCACGATATCGGCATTGCGCGCGCCGAACCAGGCGGTCGCGAGCGCGTCGGTCATCAGCAGCGCCTGTTCCTCCGACACGCCCTCGGGGATCAGCACCGCGTTGACGTCGGCGGCGGGCACGCGCACCGCTTCGGCCTGCGAGCCCTGCAGCTTTGCCGACAGGCCATAGCACGAGCCCATGCCATATTCGCACAGGTTGACCACCCCGGCGAGGCAATGGCGGCACGATCCGCAGCCGACGGCGGCAGGGATCATCACCTTGTCCCCCACCTTGAGCCGCGACACGCCGCGTCCGGTTTCGACGACCTCGCCCACCGCCTCATGCCCGACGCAGAAGCCGATATCCTCCGAAAAGCCGTGGCCGTGATAGATGTGGAGATCGCTGCCGCAGATCGCGCAGGCCGAGACCTTCACGATCGCATCGCGCTCCGATTGCGGCACCGGGTCGTCCATGCTCTCGTAGCGGATGTCGTGCGCGCCGTAATAGCGTAGGGCCTTCATAAGCTTGCCTCCCCCTGGTGTTCAGCGCCGGTTCGCGGCGACATATTCGGCGATCTTCTGCTTGCCGAGCTGCGCCATGTGCACCTCTTCGGGGCCGTCGGTAATCCGGACATAGCGGTTGAGCGTGAAGAAATACGCGATCGGCGTGTCCTCGCTGACGCCCATGCCGCCATGCGCCTGGATCGCGCGGTCGGCGACGGTCTGGGCCATGGTCGGCGCGACCACCTTGATCGCGGCGATCAGGTCCTTCGCCTGCTTGTTGCCATAGCGGTCCATGGCGTCGGCCGCCTTCAGCGTCAGCAGCCGCGCCATCTCGATCTCGCAGAAGCTCCTCGCCACGTCCTGCCGGATGCTGCTCTGATCAGCGAGTTTCCTTCCGAAGGCAACGCGGCTGTCGACGCGGCATGCCATGTGTTCGAGCGCGCGCTGCGCCTGGCCGATAGAGCGCATGCAATGATGGATGCGGCCGGGACCCAGGCGTCCCTGCGCGATCTCGAACCCGCGGCCTTCGCCCAGGATCAGATTCTCCTTCGGCACGCGGACATTGTCGAAGCGGAGCTCGGATTCGCCGCCCGGCGAATTGTACGAGCCGAAGACGGTCTGGTGGCGGACGACCGTCACGCCGGGCGTGTCGCGCGGGACGAGGATCTGCGAATGCTGCGCATGGCGCGGCGCGTCGAAATCGGTCTTGCCCATCACGATGAAGATCTCGCAGCGCGGGTGCATCGCGTTCGATATCCACCATTTGCGGCCATTGATGATATAGTCGTCGCCATCGGGGATGATCGACAGTTCGAGATTGGTGGCGTCGGACGAGGCGACCTGCGGCTCGGTCATGACATAGGCCGAGCGGATCTCGCCGTTGAGCAGCGGCTTCAGCCATTTGTCCTGCTGCTGGGGCGAGCCGAACTTGGCGAGCACCTCCATGTTGCCGGTATCGGGCGCGGAGCAGTTGAACACCTGGCTCGACCAGGGAACGCGGCCCATCAGCTCGGCGAGCGGCGCATATTCGAGATTGGTGAGGCCCGGGGAGAATTCGCCATATTCGTGCGGCAGGAAGAGGTTCCACAGCCCCTGAGCGCGCGCCTTGTCCTTCAGCGCCTCCATCCCCGGCCATTCCTGCCAGCGGTTGTTCTGGTCGTGGACGAAGTCGTAATAGGCCTGCTCGTTCGGATAGACATGCTCGTCCATGAACGCCTCGATTTGCGCGATCAGCCCGGCGACCTTGTCGCTATATTCGAAGTTCATGTGTCTGCCTTTCGTTACAGGGAGAGCCCGCCATCGACGATGAGCGTGTGGCCGGTGACATAGGAAGCGAGCGGCGAGGCGAGGAAGATCGCAGCGCCCGCCATGTCCTTAGGCGTGCCCATCCGCCTTTGCGGGATCTGCGCGAGCGCGCCTTGCAGCCGCTCGGCATTCTGTGTGGTGACCTTGGTCAGCTTGGTATCGACCAGCCCGGGTGCGAGCCCGTTGACGCGGATGCCATCGGCGGCGAAGGCCTGGCCGAGTGTCTTGGTGAGGCTGATCGCCCCCGCCTTGGATGCGGCATAGGCGGGATTGCCGATATTGGCCTTCAGCCCCGAAATCGAGCTGACGATGACGATCGATCCGTTCGCCTGCGACAACTGTGCGCGGAACTTGCGCGATATGTGCATCAGGCTGTCGAGATTGACCGCCATCACCCGGTCCCAGCCTTCGCGCTCGAATTCGCCGCGGCGATAGACCACGGTGCCCTGGCACATGATCAGCACATCGAGGCTATCGAATGGCAGATCTGCCGCCTCGATCGCATCGGGATTACCGACATCGACACAGCTATAGCCCAGTCCGGCGAGATCGGATCCGTCCGCCGGATCATAGTCGCTCGCCGACGGGCGGGTACCCCAGACATGCACCTCGGCGCCGCGCGCGCGAAAGGCGCGTGCGATGCCGTTGCCGATGCCACTCGACCCGCCGACGACCAGCACCTTGCGGCCCGTGAAATCGGTATCGTCTATCATGGCTGCTCCTTCATCTGATGCGGCGCAGCGCGCGTTCGAACAGGTCGATTGTATGCGCGTGCAGGCGATCGCCGGTGTCCTTCGGCGCCTTGCCGGCGCAGGCGCGCGCGTGCGTGCCCTCGAGGATGATCCCGAGCTTGAAGCAGGCGAGCACGACGTACCAGTCGAGTGCCGACAGATCGCGCCCGCTCGTCTCGGCATAATGCGCCACCAGTTCGTCTGGGCTCGCAAACCCCTCCCATGGCGTGATGGCGACATCGGTGGCGCGCGGCGCATCGTCCTCGGGCCAGGTCGCGAGCAGCCAGCCCAGATCGAGCAGCGGATCGCCGATCGTGCTCAATTCCCAGTCGACCACTGCCGCCAGGTTACCGCTGTCGGGACGCACCATCACATTGGCCAGGTGAAAATCGCCATGGATGATGCCGGGGTGGCAATCCGCAGGTCGATGGGCATCGAGCCAACTCGCGACGCGATCGACGCCGGGGATCGCGCCGGGGCCGGGCCAGCCGGGAAGATCGGCATAGCCGGCAAGCTGCGCCCTCCAGCGCCCGACCTGTCGTTCGAGATAGTTGTCGGGCTTGCCGAAGCCGTCGAGCCCGACCGCGCGATAGTCGATCGCGCCGAGCGCGGCGATCGCCTCGACCATCGACAGCCCGATCCGGTGGCGCGCATCGGCGTCGTTCGCGTGCAATTCCGGCAGGCCCTCGGTCGGATTGAACCCCTCGACTGGCTCCATCAGATAGAAGGCGACGCCCAGCACCTCCTCGTCGCTACAGGCCGCGATCAATCGCGGATGCGGCACCGCACTGCCATCAAGCGCCGCGAGCACGCGCGCCTCGCGCCGCATCGTGTCGTTCGAATTGGCGCGAGGCACCGGCGGAGGCCTTCGCAGTACATAGGCCGCGTCACCCCGGCGAAAACGCATCAGGATGTTCTGCGTCCCGCCCGACAGCAGCCGCGCTTCGGCGATCGGCCCGGTCCCGACCCCTTGGGCGTCCATCCAGCCTTCCAGCGCCGCGAGGTTTATGCCCTCGATCATCCGCTACCTCTCCGTTATCCATATGGATAAATGCATTTGACGCATCAAGCTGTCAATGGCAAATGCAGGGCATGGCCCGTGACCCGTCGACCGCGCAATCTCCGGCGCCGCAGCATCTGAAGGCGGTGGCGCTCAAGCTTTTTGCCGAACGCGGGATCGATGGCGTCACCGTGCGGCAGATTGCCGAGGCGGCAGGGCAGAAGAACCATGCCGCGATCACCTATCATTTCGGGTCGAAAGAGGCGCTGATCCGGCAGCTTGTCGTCGATGGCGCGCAGGCGATCGATGCGCGCCGCAATGCCGCGCTGGATCGTGCCAAGGCCGCGGGCGGCCCGCACAGCGTGCTCGAGGTGATGGAGATCCTGGTCGAGACGTCGATCGACCCCGACCCTCCGTCCTGGGGAGAATGCTACAACCGCTTCGTGGTTGGGCTCCAGCTCTCGAACCGCGCATTGTTCATGGACGCGCTCGAGGGGCGCTGGAACTCGGGCTATCAGCGCTGTCTGGAAGAGGTTCGGCGGCTGATGGCGCATTGCCCAAGCGAGCTGCTCAACCAGCGCCTCGTCTTCATGGGCGGGGCGATCGGCGGAATATTGGCGGGGCGCGAAACCGAGCTGTCAGATCGCTCGCGCGAACACCCGATGTGGTCGCATCCCGAGACACTGCCCCGCGTCGCGCGGGCGCTGGCATCGATCATCGAAGGTTGAGCCAGCTAGCGGCGCGCGCACTTCGCTCCGCCTGCGCATCCATCGCTCCGTCTTTCGCCATCTCCTGCGCGACGGCAAGAATGTCCGCGTCGCTGCCCGCCTGCCGGTATTCGCGGTCCGCTTCCGGCGACCCGGCGAAACGCCTGGTCACTTTCCAGCCCGTTCCGTCACGACAGGCGATGCCGCCATCGGCGGTGCTGCGCCATGCGCGACAGACCGAACCATCTCTGGCCTGGAAACTGAGCAGAATGCGCGGATCGGCGTTGGTCGGCTGCTCCGCCACGAGCCGGGACTCGAGCACGGTCGCGAGCGCGCTATCCGCATAACCCGCTGGCTGTGAACCCTGCCAGGGCTGCCAGATCGCGAGCACCAGCGATGCCGCCAGGGCGGGGCCTGCCACCGGCAACCAGCGCCGCACCATCGGGGCAAGACTGCGTCTGGCGCGCGCCTGCGCCATGCTCACGACCTCGCCCGAGCCTGTCTCGGCATGCGCGGATTGCGCGATCAGGGTCAGCAGCCGATCGGGGACCGGTTCTGCGGCGATGGGCGCATAGCGGGCCGCTAGCAGGCCCTTGAGCCTGCGATGCCGCTCGAGCTGCGCTGCCAATTCGGGATCGGCCGCGATCGCGGCTTCCACCCGACGCCTCTCGTCTGCGCCTAGCTCGCCATCGGCAAAGGCGGCGATCATTTCGGGCGTCACGGTCATGCCGCATCCTCCAGCAGGTCCATCAGCGCGTCGCGACCGCGCACCAGGCGCGAGTTGAGCGTGCCGACAGGACAGCCGACAATCTCGGCCGCCTCCTTGTAGGAACAGCCTTCGACCATCACCAGCAGGACCGCTTCACGTTGTTCGTCGGGAAGGCGCAGCATGGCCCGGTCGATCATCGCGAGTTCGACCGTCGCCTCCTGGCCGCCTTCGGCACCGATCGCGAGCCCTGCCTCGTCTGGCACGAAGGTTTCGCGGCGGCGCCGGGTGGCGCGGATTTCGTCGATGAACAGGTTGCGCATGATCTTGTATATCCAGCTATCGAGGCGCGTTCCCCGCTGCCACTGGTCGCGACGCGCCAGCGCCCGTTCGATCGCCATCTGGCACAGATCGTCGGCATCCGCCGATGCCCCGGTCAGGCCATAGGCGAACCGCCGCATTCGCGGCAGCAGGTCGACGAGCAGGGTCTCGAACGTTTGTGTCAGGGTCCAGGCCTTTCTGATGGATGAAACGGCTGGCCTCGTGCGTTTCATCCATGGTTAAGCGAAAAAATCGGACGGAAACGAAATGCGCATCCCCGCCATGATCCTGAGCATGCTGACCTGCGGCGCGCTGCTTGCGGCAACACCGCTGTTTGCGCAGTTGCAAACGCCGCTGGGCAATGTCGGGTTGCCTGGCATCGGGCGCGGGGTCGGCGACCTTCTCGACACGGCCGGAAATGGGATCGACGGAATGGGCAGGCTGGCCCAGCGCGAGGCTGACCGGCTGCTGCAGTTGCGCGACCGGCGATTCACCCAGCTGCTGCGGCAGAACCGCGATCTGGTCGAACGTGACATGCGCGGCGATCTGGCGCGGCGCGGCGAGATCCTGGTCACCGCTCCGACCGAAGGCGCGATGGATGCCCTCCGGCGCGCGGGTTTTTCGGTGATCGCCGAGGAACAGATCGAGGGCCTCGATCTCGCGATCGTGCGGCTGCGCGTTCCGGCTGGTCTCAGCCTCGCCAGGGCCGAAGCGCTGGCGCGCAAGGCCGCGCCCGAGGCCGAGATCGCTGTGGACAATCTGCACTCGCAATCGGGTTCGCTCGGCCGGCAGAGTTCGGCTCTGCCCAGCTCCGCGCTGCTGGCGGCAACCGCAGGAGCGCCGGTCGATACGCCCATCGGCATCATCGATGGTGCACCGGGGCCATCCTTTCGCCTGATGGCCATCAAGGGCTTTGCCAAAGGGGCCCCGCTGGCCTCCGATCATGGCAGCGCGATCGTCAGCCTGCTGCGCAATGAAGGCGCAGGCCGGCTGTGGGTGGCGGATGTCTATGGCAGCGACCCCGCCGGAGGCAACGCGCTGGCCATCGTCCGGGCACTTGGCTGGCTGGCGAGCAGTGGCTGCAAGCTGGTCACGATCAGCCTGGTCGGCCCGCGCAATGCCGTGCTCGAACGCGCGATCCGGCAGGCGCAGCGACGCGGCATCGTCATCGTTGCAGCGGTGGGCAATGACGGGCCGGCTGCGCCGCCTGCCTATCCCGCATCCTATGACGCTGTCGTGGCGGTGACCGGAGTGGACCGGAAGGGGCGCGCGCTGATCGAGGCGGGGCGGGCACTGCATGTCGATTATGCCGCGCCCGGGGCAGAGGTTTACGCGATGAATGCCCGGGGCAGGCCGGTCATCCTGCGCGGCACATCGTTCGCCACGCCGCTGGTCGCCATCAGACTTGCCGATGCGCTGGCCAGGCACGGCGACTGGCAGGCGAGGCTTGATCGGGAAGCGCGCGATCTGGGGCCCAGGGGTGAAGACAGACGTTTCGGGCGCGGTCTTTTGTGCGAACAATGCGCCCGCAAGCCGTGAACTTTCAGGCTAGGCCGTGAATTAAACAGGCCAGGTGATCCGTTGTCCTTTCAGACGGGCAGGCAGTGATGCCCGCGTTCAAGCTGAAAGGAACCCATCATGAAGAAGATTCTGATTGCCGCCGCGACGGTCGCGTTCATCCCGGCTGCCGCCCAGGCGCAACTGCTCGGCGGTGGCGGACTTGGCGGCGCATTGGGTGGAACTCTGGGCAGTACATTGGGCGGTACGCTCGGGGGAGGGATCGAACGCCCGGTCAGCGGCTCGCTCGAGCGGACCACGCGCACCGTACGCGGTTCGGCCGAGGCCAATGGCTCGACCAGCGGCACGCAATCGGTCGATGTGCGGCGCGGTACCGTCTCGGCTCAGCGCAGCGCGAACGGCTCGGTCCTGGCCTCGACCGCCAGCCTGGCCGATATCGTGGTGCCGCCCGCCGGCACGATGACCGAGGCGCAAGGCTCCGGCACGGCGAGCGGCCAGGGCAGCGCGCAGGCCCGGCTGATCGGCACGGACGCCCTGACCGGCGCGGTTGCCCCCATCGCACAGGGAACGCGCGCCCGCGCTGGCGAGGCTGTTTCAAGCGTGCGGGGGGTGACAATGCCTGCCGGAGCGACCGCGGCGGGAAGCGGCGCTGGCTCTGCAAGCGGATCGCTGCTGGCCAGTCCGCTGGCCGTTGCGGGCAGCGCGGCAGCGGCTGGCGACGGTGCTGCCATGGTCAGCCGCGGCATGCCGGTCACGCTGGCCGACGGATCATCGCTCGGCAAGGTGAAGGAAGTCGTCGCGAACAGCCGGGGCGAGGTCGAGCAGATCGTGGTGAAACAGGGCAATGTCACACGCTCGCTGCCGGCCGGCATGTTCTCGGCCTCTGGCAATGCGCTGGTTCTGGCCGAGACCGGCAGCACAGCGGCTGCGCCAGAAGCGGCGGAGCCTTCGGAATGATCGGCTTGTCCTGAAGCCAAACCCAGCTGCGGTGTGCTGCTCGCTGCCTGTGCGGCCAGCAAACCGCTGCCTCCTCGAGGCGGACGTCTCCCGGCGTCCGCCTTCCTTTTTCTGACCCATCGCCGCTCGGTGCGCGGCCGAAAGAATCTGCACCATCGACGGATTAAACCGGATCTGCCGATCGTTTTCCTTTTGACCGCTTGCCATGGCGGTACTCAGCAAAGGGAGAATAGCATGATCAAATTTGTCACGACGTCGATCGCCTTTCTGGGCTTCGCTGCCGCAGCCACGGCAGCGGTCCCGATGCTGCAGGAGGAACAGGTCGCCCGCGCCGAGGAAGCGCGCATCATCACCTTACCGATCGCGGGGATCGAGAACCGGCTGTGGTTCGATTATCGCATCAACGTCACCGAGGCGCAGAAGGAGCTGGGCAGCGACCTGCGCCGGGCGACCGATATCGAGGATCGCCGCGACGCCTGGGAAGAATATGCCGTTGAGCTGAAGCACGAACGGGTGCACTATATCGAGGAAATGGCCGAACGCGGCTATCGCATGGGCAATGCGATCATCGTCGATTGATGGTTTGCAGCGGGAAGGGATCGCACACGGTGGCGATCCCTTCCCTTTGCCGCCCTGGGCCGGAATGAGGAACTGATCGACCGCTTCCGAGTTGGCTGGAGATATTTCTTTCACTTACGGAATTCAGGCGTGCCCCTTATCTCCCTGCGATCGCTCACCTGCATGATCAGCCAATGACGCATGCCGAACAGGCGCAACTCGACGCCGCCCGCATTGCCGCCGCGATCGACGGAAGCGATGCAAATACCGATCCCTTCATTGCTGCCGTGCGCGCCACGCGCATGCCCATGGTCATCACCGACCCTCGCCAGCCCGACAATCCGATCGTGTTCGTCAACGATGCCTTCTGCCGGCTTGCCGGCTATGAGCGCGACGAAATCATCGGGCGCAATTGCCGCTTTCTGCAGGGCGCGGACACGGACCGGGAAGCTGTCGCGCGGCTGCGTCAAGCACTGGAGGATGTGCGGCCGATCGAGCTGGATCTGCTCAACTATCGCAAGGACGGCGAGCCGTTCTGGAACCGTTTGCTGATTGCGCCGGTCAGGGATGCCGCCGGCGAGCTCGCCTATTTCTTCGCCAGCCAGCTCGACGTGACGCTCGAACGCGAGCGGCTGGCCAATCTTGAAAGCAGCAATGCGGCGCTGGTCTCCGAACTCGCGGGCCGCCTGCGCGAGCAGAAGGCGAGTGACGCCGAACTGCGCTTCACGCTGGAAGCGGGAAGGTTCGGCGCCTGGAGCCTGACATCGCCCGAAATGACACTGGAGACCTCGCCGGCCTTCCGCGTCAATTTCGGATTCCGCGATGATCAGCCGCTCAGCTATGACGATCTTCTGGCCGCGGTGCATGCCGATGACCGCGAGTTCGTGCGCCAGAGCCTGGCCTCCAGCATCGAGCGCCGCATGGATTGCGATATCGAGTGCAAGGTTCAGACGCTGCAGGGCGAGATCCGCCGGGTGGCCTTGCGCGGAAGGCCGACCGTTCATTCCGATGGCCGGTACGCAAAGCTCACCGGCATTTCGCTCGACATCACCGACAGGGTGCGTGCCGAACGGATGCGCCAGGGCCTGATCGCGCTGTCGGATGCGTTTCGCGATCTCGACAATGGCGCCGATATCTCGTTCGCGGCAGCGCAGATCCTGGGCGAAACGCTGGATGTCGATCGCGCCGGCTATGGCACGGTCGATCCGGTGGCCGAAACGATCACCATCGAAAAGGACTGGAATGCGCCGAGTGTCGCCAGCCTGGCAGGCACGCTCAATTTTCGCGACTATGGCACCTATATTGACGACCTGGTCAGGGGCGAGACGGTCTGGTTCGAGAATGCGGAAACCGATCCGCGCACCATCGCCACCGCCGACGCGCTGAAAGCGATCACCGCTCAGGCTGTCGTCAACATGCCGGTGATGGAGCAGGGCGTGATGGTCGCGCTCTTCTATCTGAATCATGGTACGCCGCGCAGCTGGCGCGAAGACGAGATCGATTTCGTGCGCGAGGTCGCCGCTCGCACGCGCATTGCCGTGGAGCGGCGACGGGCGGAGCTCGCCTTGCGGGTCGCCAATCAAAGGCTGACCTTTCTCGATTCGGTCGGAAGGGCAGCCACGGAAGCAGGTGACGCGGATGCGGTCATGGCGATCACCACCTGGATGGTGGGCGAGCATATGGGCGTCACCAGCTGCGCCTATGCTTATCTGGACGACGACCAGGACGGGTTCACCATTCGCGGCGATTGGGCGGCGCCGGGGCTGGAGAGCATCATCGGACGCTACAGCCTTGCCCTGTTCGGCAAACGTGCCGTGCGGGAACTGCGCGCCGGGCGCCCCCTGGTCATTCAGGATATCGTGGCCGAGCTTGCGCCTGAGGAAGCCGCGACCTTTCAGCAGATCGGGATCGGCGCGACCATCTGCATGCCGCTGATCCGCGAGGGGCGGCTGGTCGCGCTGATGGCCATCCATGACGGGGCGCCGCGCGCGTGGAGCGAGGACGAGCTTGCGCTGATCCGCGACGTTGCCGACCGGTCATGGGCCCATATCGAGCGCGCCCGCGCCGAAGCCGAGCTTCGCGATCTCAACATCACGCTCGAGGCGCGGGTGGAAGAGCGCACCGGGCAGTTGCTGCGGACCGAGGAGGCGCTGCGTCAGGCGCAGAAGATGGAGGCTGTGGGCCAGCTGACCGGAGGGCTGGCGCATGACTTCAACAATCTGCTCGCGGCGATCGGCGGCAGCCTTGAAATGATTCAGGCGCGAATCGCCCAGGGGCGTTTCGATACCCTCGATCGCTATGCCCATGCGGCGCAGGGGGCGGTAAAGCGGGCCGCAGCCCTGACGCACAGGCTGCTCGCGTTTTCGCGGCGTCAGACGCTCGACCCCCGGACCGTCGACGTCAACCGGCTGGTGTCCGGCATGGAAGAGCTGGTGCGGCGCACCGTCGGCCCGCAGGTGCAGCTCGAGATTGTCGAGGCCAGCAGCCTATGGACGACCCATATCGATGCGCACCAGCTCGAAAACGCGCTGCTCAACCTGTGCATCAATGCGCGCGATGCCATGCCCGAGGGTGGTCGGCTGACCATCGAGACCGCGAACAAGTGGTTCGATGATCGGTCGGCTGCAGAACAGGACTTGAAACCGGGCCAGTATATCTCTCTGTGTGTCACCGATACCGGCACGGGAATGACGCGCGACGTGATCGCCAAGGCCTTCGATCCGTTCTTCACGACCAAGCCCTTGGGGCAGGGAACGGGACTGGGGCTGTCGATGATCTATGGCTTTGTCCGCCAGTCGGGCGGTCAGGTGCGCGTCTATTCGGAGATCGGACAAGGCACCACGATGTGCCTGTACCTGCCTCGCCATCATGCAGATCTGGATGCCGAGTTGACGACGCCCGAACCTGGACCGGCGCTGCCGGCGAGCCTGGGGGAAACGGTGCTGGTCATCGATGACGAGCCGACGGTGCGGATGCTGGTGGGCGAGGTGCTGGCCGAAGGCGGCTATGCCACCATCGAGGCATCGGACGGGCCGTCGGGTCTGCGCATTCTCGAATCCGATACGCGGATCGACCTGCTGATTACCGATGTCGGCTTGCCCGGCGGGCTCAATGGTCGCCAGGTGGCCGACGCAGCGCGCATGCTGCGACCCGAGCTCAAGGTGCTGTTCATCACCGGCTATGCGGAAAATTCGGCGATCCGCCAGGGCCAGCTCGACCGCGACATGTCGATCATGACCAAGCCTTTCCAACTGGACGCGCTCGCGATCAAAATTCGCGAAATCCTGAGGGTCAATGGAGATTGATCGACGCGACGCGTCGCGGGTTTGCCAAACTCGTCCCAAAAATCGGCCCTGATTCGGCGACGAGTATCGATCTGCAATTTATTTATTGCGACTGTGCGCCGCAAGCATCGGGGTGCGCGGTTCCCGAGGGAATTCTGATCTTTTTGCGACTAATCTTGAATAAAGATTCATCCGAAATGGCTGTGATATTCATCGTGTTGACAAGCTATTGAGTAAGAGACAGATTTTGTAATCGGGTGTAAGCCCGATTCGCAAAATGGAGTTCAGAGATGTTCAAGAAGACTAATATTAAAGTCGGATCGAAGGCATCGAGCCGCGTCGTGGATCTTGGCCGCGCCAGCAAGCTGACCAAGGGCGGTTTCGGATGGGCGCTTGAAGGCTGGACGTTCCTAGGCTCGACCGACTGGAGGTAATGCCACTTGCCGCCTTCTTGGCTATCGTTTGCGTCAAGGGTCGCGTCGAGAAGGCGGCATTTTATCGAAGCCAGCAACGTCCTGCTTCCTGATGGCGGGAGGATCCGTAGTGGATGTCGATTGCCTGTCCTTCTCAAGGGGCGCGGAGCAGACCATCTGCCACGCATCCGCTTCTGGCCTTGCACCTGTCGTGGATCAAGAATTCAACCATGGCGCAGTCATCGCTTCTGCCATGCGACAGCATTTCATGAAATTCTAAGGAGCACAGGCATTGCAGGCCTGCTTCACTCTACCAGCAAATGTCCACCTGGCATTTTGTGACCGCTGCATGATTTTCTTCGATGCGACAGCCGACCGATATTCCTTCCTGTCGAGTGAAGACGCCGAGCTGATCATGCCGCTCATCGCGATCGAGCAGGACGGTCCGGTCGCTGGATTATCCACACCCCCGCCCACGCCCGCGCCCGCAGAGGCACTTGCCGTTGCTGCCGATCTTCAGGCGCAGGGGCTGCTGGTTGCAGGGCTCGGTGGCAAACGCTTCCAAAGATGGCTTTACACACAGCCTCTCAAGGAACTGCCCAGGCGCATAGGCCCGCGATCCGATCTTCTTGCCTTCCGCGATGTTTTGCGCCTGCTCTGGTGCGCGACTGCGGCCAAGGCGATGTTGAAGGCACTTACCCTCGACGCGATCATCGCGCGGGTCGGGCGATGGAAGCGAGAGGCTCCCCCTTGCGCCGACTGGCCCCGATTTGTGGACCAGCTGGAACTCTACAAGCGTATCCGCCCGCTGATCTACCGGAAGGGTGGCAATTGCCTGTTCGACACGCTCTGCATGATCCTGTTCTTCAAGGACCATCTATCGGAAATATCATGGAGATTTGGTGTCAGGCTTCGTCCCTTCCGGGCGCATGCCTGGCTCGAACGGGACAATGCATTGCTCGATGATGAGGCAGCTACCGTCCATGACTATGAAGTCATCATGGAGGTATAGGTGTACCGATACCTCGTGTTTTCGAGCCGCGGCGGCGAAGACTTGCCAGAATCCGACATCGCTGAAATCATGGACCGGCTTGGCGCCCGCAGCGCCGCGACCTGGCACAATCGCTATACCGATCGGACCATATCGATCTGGGATACGGGGGACCCCTCGGGGGCGTTCCGCACGTCGCTGTTCGAGCCGGGGGTCTTCATCCTCGGCCGAGTCATCAGCCGTTCCGGCGGCTATCCCGAATGGCGCGCGCGCTCCATTTGCGACGTTTCGGGCGTTTCAGGACTGCGGGCTCAGGCAAGATGGCTGTTCGAGAACATATGGGGGGCCTATGTCGCCATCGAATGCAATCCGGTCGATCATAGCCTGAGCCTTTTGCGTGACCCGAGCGGTGGCCTGCCTTGTCACCATATCCGCTGGAAGAACATGGACGTATTTTCGTCCAACGCCGATCTGTTCCGGACCTTTCCCGGCCAGACGTTCACGGTGGATTTCGGCTCTGTCGCAGCTGCAGCCCTTCTTCCCAACATTTGCAAGTCATCGACCGGCATCCTTGAAATAGGGACCGTCCTGCCGGGCGAGTTGTCGACGTTCGGGGCCGACCGCGAACGCCAATATATGTGGAATCCGGTGCATCTGGCCGGGGATCGTCTGGTGATCGGCCGCAGCGAGGCGGCAGCCATGCTGCGAGAAACACTGATCGGGGTAACCGGCGCCCTGGCACGACCTTATGCCAAGATCCTGCACAATCTGGGCGGCCTGGATTCCTCCATTCTGCTGGCTTGTCTGCAGGCGAGCCGGCCTGGAGATGCGCTGACCTGCGTCACGCACTTCAGTGACTCGCTCCGCGGCGATGAGCGCCATTATACCCGGGCCATGGCGGCGCATGCGGGTGCCGAATTGATCGAAACCCGGCTCGATCCTGCTCGCGTCGATCTGCCATCGCTGGATCGACAGGAATTGGGCGCGTCTCCGTCGAGTGTGTTCGATTGCCTGCAAATGGCCGGAAATCTTCATGGCATAGCGGCCGAGCGCGACGTCGACGCTTTCACTTATGGGTTTGGCGGCGACATCGTCCTGTACAATATGCCCGGCGTCTATCCGGCGCTTGATTATGTCGCCCAGAAGCAGCCCTTCGCCAGGCTTCCACGGATACTGCTCGATGCAGCCCAATGCAGCGGCTGGTCGATGCGAGAGACAGTCTTCCGGCTCTTTTCAGAGATGGCCGCGCCAGCCGACTGCACCTGCTATGTTCTCAACCTGATACCTCCCATGCCCAGGATGCCCTTTCTGAACCCGGACGTGGCAAAACTCGATGACGCCATCGCGAGGATCCACCCGACCTTGGTGGCGCCGGCGGATTTCCCCAAGGGCAAATATCTGCAGATCGCAACTTCCGCCTATCTCAACATCGACTATCATCTCTCGGTGCAGGGCCAGCGCGAAATCGACCGGCTGTGTCCTTTGCTTGCCCAGCCCTTTCTCGAGCTCTGCTACAGGTTGCCGACCTGGCAGCAGATTGACGGCGGGATCGACCGGAGCCTGGCGCGATCTGCGTTCAGAGACCTCCTGCCGGATCACATTGTCGGAAGGGTGAGCAAAAGCGTTCCCGAGGGCATTTACGACCAGGTGTTCATTCGCAACCGGGACATGATCAGCGCGCGGCTTATGGACGGGCGTCTTGTCAGCAATGCGATAGTGAACAGGACGTATCTGGAAGACGCACTGCACAGCGCAGATGCTCTGTCCGTCTCGTCGCTCTCGACGATACTCCAGCTCTACGATTGGGAGATTTGGGCTGACCGTTGGTCGGCCTCGTGAATGCCCATCGGGCACGGCTGGGGATCGACTGCCGCCAGTTCGCGGCTTCCCATCACACGCGCGTCACCGTGATTGGCTGGAAACGAGTACGATGCGAGGCTTGGCTGGTGCAGCTTCAGCCAGGGCTGCGAAGAACCTCGATGACGTTGTCGTTATTGTCATGGAAGAAAAAGCCCTGCTCGTCGTTCTCTCCGATGTCGAGGATGATCCGGACATCATGATCCTCCAATCTCTTGCGAAGCCGATCGTAATGGCGCGTCTGAAAGCTGAGATGCTTGTTGCCCAGAGTCTCCAGGTCCCGGCGGGGATCGCGGCGTTCGTCCGGCAGCGGCTTGGGGGCGGGTACCTGGAACAGCTCGATGCGCAGGGCGCCCCGCTGCAGGAACATCGCCTTGATGTTTCCGGGCAGGTCGAAACGGCGTTCGATCGAAAAGTCCAGCATCGTTCAATACCAATCAGCCGCTGCATCGATATCCGGGACCGACAGGGCGAAATGATGGAATGAAAGGTCCTCGCGCATCACGACGCTGTCCAGCCGCCGTCGATGATCATGTGTGTTCCGGTCATCATGGCGGATGCATCTGACGCGAGGAATAGCGCGGCCCCCATCAGATCCTCGATCTGGCCAAGCCGACCAAGGGGTATCTTGGCAAGCACGCTCTCCAGAAACGCTCGGTCTTCAAAGAACGGCCTGGTCATCGCCGTCTCGATGAAGGTAGGGCATAACGTGTTCGACCGGATGCCATGCGGGGCCAGGTCGAGGGCCATCGCCTTGCTCATGCCTTCGAGCCCCCATTTCGAGGCGCAATAGATCGACCGCGAAGCGCCACCGACATGCCCCATCTGGCTGGAGACATGGATGAAACTTCCTTGGGTAGAGGTTTCGATCATCCGTCTGGCACAGGCCTGGGCCACGAAAAAGGCGGCCTTCAGGTTGAGATCGACGACCGCATCAAAATCTGACTCTTCGACATCCCATAAGGGCATCGGGCGGTTTGTCCCGGCGTTGTTCAGCAGGATATGGAACGAATCCTGTTCGGCAAAGAACGCGCGAACCGCTGTTAGATCGGACACGTCCAGAACATGCGCGACGGCATTGTTGCCGATCTGCGCCGCGGCCGCTTCGATCTGGCTGGCCGAACGCGCGATGAGACAGACATGTGCTCCTACAGCGGCAAAGGCAGCGGCGCAGGCAAGCCCTATGCCGCGACCCGCGCCCGTCACGACAGCCCGCCGCCCGTCCAGCCGCAGGCTCGGGGTGGCCGGCACAGCGAGATGCGGCGCGCCTGGTCGGCAGCTGACGCTGCGCGAGCCAGCGGGGCGCTGATCAGCCCGCGCCGTGGCGCGCCGGGGTGTCGATGACCAGCACCAGCCTGCGTTCCCCACTGTCCTCGATCGGTGGCGAGCGATGCAGGCACGGCTTGTGGCCCGCACCGAACTCGTGCCCCTTGAACAGCGCCACCAATCCTGCCGAAATGCGCTGCAGCGGTCCGTCGGGATCGTCTTCGAGCGTATAGTCGGTACCCGGCCCCGCCAGGGTGCAGATGAGCCTGAGATCGGTGTAATCGGCATGCACCTTGCGACAGGCATTGCCGGTAACGCCCTCGAGCCGGACGCGAACCGTCTCGCATTGCATGAGCGAGGCGAAGCGGCTGGCAAGATCCTCGATGCATCGTGCGATACTGTCGGGCAGCGCTGGCAGGTCGGCCAGCAGCGCGTCGGGCCTTCCGGCCGCACGGTAGCCAAAGGGGGCGATATCCAGCAGCAGCTCGATATCGCCCCGCGGCAACAGCACCGCATCCTCGTCAATCACGATCCGGGTTTGGGGATGGTGGATCGCGTCCCAGCGCTGGTGGGCAGGGGCGCAGGGTTCGAGAAGGTTCAGCGCTGCCATGGCTCAGGCACTTTCCAGGATGCGGGCATGCTCGCCCCATTCGGGAAACGGATCGGGCAGGGTCTGCCAGCTCTCGGGCGTGTAGCCATCGGCGTCGACCAGGCATGCGTCGAGCGCTGCACGCAGCCGCGCCTCGTCCATGTCGATACCGATGAACACCAGCTCCTGCCGCCGGTCGCCCCAGATCCTGTCCCAGTTGTGCGCGACAAAATCCTCGAACTGGTTGTCGTGCGGCCACTGGTTCTTGGGGACCGAAGCCCACCACCGGCCGAGCCGCGCGGTCATCGTCTGCGATCCGGCCACCGCCAGTTCGCCGACCCAGGCGGGCCGCGTCGCCAGCCAGAAAAAGCCCTTGGCACGCACGACGCCCTCCAAGCCGTTGCCGGTCAGAAAATCGCAGAAGGGCTGCGGCGCGAACGGCTGGCGCGCGCGATATACGAAGCTTTCGATGCCATATTCCTCGCTCTCGGGGCGATGGCTGGCATAGCCGTAAAGCTCCTTGGCCCAGAGCGGATGTTCGGCGGCGCGATCGTCGTCGAACAGCCCGGTGCCCAGGATCTGGTCCAGCGCGACCTTCGATCGATCGGCGGTGATGATCCGCGCGTCGGCGTTGAGCGAGGCGCACAGCTTGGTGACGATGGCCAGGTGCTCGGGGCTGACATCGGATGCCTTGTTGACGATGATCACATCGGCAAATTCGATCTGCTCGACCAACAGGCCCACCAGACTGCGCGTGTCGTCCTCGCCCAGCGATTCGCCGCGATCGGCGAGGAATTCATGGCTGGAATAGTCGTTCAGCAGATTGACCGCATCGACCACCGTCACCATCGTATCGAGCGTCGCAACATCGCCGAGGCACGCGCCCGCCTCGTCGCGGAAGCTGAAGGTCGCGGCTACCGGCAGTGGCTCCGAAATGCCCGTGCTCTCGATCACCAGATAGTCGAACCGCCCCGCCTCGGCCAGCGCGCGCACCTCCTTGAGCAGGTCGTCGCGCAGCGTGCAGCAGATGCAGCCATTGGTCATCTCGACCAGTTCCTCGCTGGCGCGCGACAGCGCCGCCTCGCCGCCGCGCACCAGGGCGGCGTCGATATTGATCTCGGACATGTCGTTGACGATCACCGCGACGCGCAGACCTTCAACATTGGCAAGGATATGATTGAGCAGGGTCGTCTTGCCCGCACCCAGGAAACCCGACAGCACCGTGACAGGCAGTTTGCGGATCGAGGAGGCGAGGGGCATCGGGGACCTTTCCGGGGTTGTTATGATACGTTATATCATTATAGAGGAGGACCGAGCTGCACAAGTGGAGAAATGTGCTCATGTCCGAAAGCCGAAGGGTAACCCCCAGCCACGCGCCAAAGGCGGCGGATGTGGCGGAAGGGGCCGCCATCAGCGCTTCGCTGCTGTGTCTGGCGCATTGCCTGGTTCTGCCTTTGCTGCTCGCCTCGGCTCCCGCGCTCAGCCAGAGCCTGGCACTGCCCTTTGACCTGCATCTGTGGATCGTGCTGCTGGCCGGCCCCGTCAGCCTGTGGATATTGATTCGGGCGGCGTGGCAGCGACGTCACGGCATATTGCTGCTGGGGCTCTGCGGCCTCTCGCTGCTCATGGCCGCGCTGGTTCTGCCTGTCACCGAGCGCCAGGAAATCGTGATCAGCAGCATCGGCAGCCTTTCGCTGGCATTCGCGCACATCGCCAACTGGCTGGCGCGGCATCCCAGGTTGCTGGTGCACGGTTAGGGCCGCCGCCTGGCCGGTCCTTGCACGCACAAAGCCTTTGCCAATCGTTGCGGATATGTTGTAACATCTACCCGTCTTCAGCAAAGGGGTGTTCACATGCGGTTTGCGGCAGCAGCATTGGTCGGTCTTGGTGGGGGTCTGGCGACGGCAACGCCGGCGGCAGCCTGCGACATGGAGGGCTTTGGCGGCTATACCCGGATCAACCCCTTCGCCCAGCACGCAGCCTGGAATGTCCCCGCCGATCAGCAGGCGTCGCAAGCCAAGCCGCAGCAGCAGGCGCAGAGCCCATCGTCCACCGATCAGAAGGAGCAGGCGAGCGCCGATGCGTCCCGCTCGGCCGCGTCGCAACAGGACTTCACTCCCGTGTCGGCTGACGCTGCCGCCGCGCAGTCACAGCGATTCACAGCGACCAAGGATTGACGGCACCGCTGCGATCATGAGCCTCACGATCCGCAATCTCGCCTTCCGTTACGGAGGGCGACAGATACTCGATGATTTCAGCTTCGACATGGCGGCAGGCGAACAGAGCCTGCTGATCGGCGCCTCGGGCAGCGGAAAGTCTACGCTGGTCAATCTTATCTGCGGGCTGCTGAGCCCGGATGCGGGTACGATCTCCATCGCTGGCGAAAGCATGACCGGCATCGGCTCCAGCCAGCGCGACGACCTGCGCCGCCGACGCATCGGACTGGTCTTCCAGACGCTGAAGCTCGTCTCGGCACTCGATCTTACCGCCAATCTGCGGCTGGCTCAGCGGCTCAGCGGGCACGCGACCGAAGCCGAGCGTGTGCCGATGCTGATCGAGCGGCTGGGTCTGGCACATCGCGCACATGCCCACCCGCGCCAGCTGAGCCAGGGCGAGGCGCAGCGTGCCGCGATTGCGCGCGCGCTGATCGGTCGGCCCGATCTGATCATCGCGGACGAACCGACGTCCGCGCTCGACCATGCCAATATGGAAAAGGTGGCGGCGCTGCTGCGCGAATGCGCAGCCGAGGCCGGGGCCAGTCTGCTGATCGTCACGCATGACGACCGCCTGCGCGATCATGTCGCCTCGGTACGGCATATCAGGGCCTTGTCGGCAGAGGCTGCGGCATGATCCGCTTGGCGCTTGCCTATATGCGCGATCGACCGCTCGGCGTGGCGCTCAACGCGCTGCTGCTCGGCATTGCGGTCGCGACGCTGGTGCTGCTGCTGCAATTTGCCGAGCAGGCCGGAGAGCGATTCGAGCGCGACGCGCGCGGGATCGATCTGGTCGTCGGTGCCAAGGGCTCGCCGCTGCAGCTGGTGCTTTCGAGCGTCTATCATATCGATGTTCCGACCGGAAACATCCCGCTCGGCGAACTTGAACGCCTGCGCGACGACCCCGGTGTCGCCCAGGTGGTCCCTCTCGCGCTGGGCGACAATTTCCAGGGCTTCCGGATCGTCGGCAGCGACGACCGATTGCTGCCGCTCTATGGAGCACGTGTGGCCCAAGGACGCAGTTTCGCCCGACCGGCCGAGGCCGTGCTCGGCGCAGAGGTGGCCCGGCGCACCGGAGCCAGGCTTGGGCAGAAGTTCATCGGCAGTCACGGGCTGGTGACGGGCGAGGAAGACGGGCAGGGGCACGACCATGCGCCGTTCGAGACCGTCGGCATTCTGGCCCCGAGCGGCACGGTGCTGGACCGGCTGATCCTGACCTCGGTCGAATCGGTGTGGGACGTGCATGGCATCGAGCACGAGGATCATGACGAGGCCGGGCATGATCACGATGAGAAGCATGTCGGGCACGATCACGATGCCGAGTCCGCTCAGCATGACGAGCATCATGAGGATGCCGCGATGCCGGGCATCGAGCCGGAGATCACCGCTCTGCTGGTGCGCTATCGCAACGCTTCGGCTGCGATGCGGCTGCCCAGCCAGATCAACCGCCAGAGCGCACTCCAGGCTGCGGCCCCCGCCGCCGAGGCGGCACGGTTGCTGGGGCTGTTCGGATCGATCATCGAAGGTGCGCGGCTGTTTGGCTGGCTGCTGGCGCTGTCTGCGGGGCTCAGCCTGTTCGTGGCGCTGTGGAATGCGACGCGTGCCCGCGAGGGCGACCTGGCGCTGCTGCGCGTGATGGGGGCGCGGCCTTCCACCGTATTCGGCACGATCCTGATCGAGGGCTTGCTGATCGCCGCGATCGGTGCGCTGGGCGGAATCGCGGCGGCGCATGGCCTGATCGCGCTGGCTAGCGCAAGCTTCCCGACGCTCGACGAACTGGGCCTGTCCGCCATGCGCTTCCTGCCAGGCGAGGGCGTCATCCTAATTGCCGCGCTCGCCATCGGTCTCGTCGCCGCCCTGATCCCCGCGATCCGGATCTTCCGGGTCGACCTTGCCACAACGCTTGCCCGCTACAGCTGAGGAAGACGACATGCGCCTGCCCCTTCTCGCTCTTGCCATATTGAGCCTCATCGCCTTGCCGCAGACCGCAGGCCAGGCCGCAATGCAGCAGGGCAAGAAGGCGCCCGTGGAGGATGTCTGGAAGCCCGCCGCCACCCCCAAGGGCGGCGTGTCCTGGGCCGTGCTGGAGGCAACCAAGGAACAGACCCGCACTGGCAAGGACGGCTATCTCTATTCCAAGCCGCTGTTCACCCCTGCGGTCAAGGCGCTGGCGGGCAAGAGGATCAAGGTGGCGGGCTGGATGAAGCCGCTCGAGACCGGGGGGCGCCAGAAGCATTTCGTGCTGCTCGCCTATCCCCCCGGCTGCCCCTTCCACTTCCATGCAGTCCCCAACCAGTTCATTGAAGTCTATGCGGATATCCCGTTTCCGACCAACGAGACTAAGATGATCGTGGTCAGCGGCGTGCTGGAGCTGACCGGCCAGGACGAAAGCGGTATTTTCTATCGCATGAAGGCTTCCAGCCCGGCCTGACGTTCGTTGCTACAGCGCGCGGCTCTGCGGCCATGCACTGACATTTCCCGAGCCAGGGAACTCCAATGGCTGCCATCGCTTATCTGGGAGAGGACAGAGCATTGGAGCCCCGATGGCGGAAGAACACGGCGATGACACGGATGCTGGAACGGCCAGCTATTCCGGACCTGCAGGTGGCTGGGGTTCGGTTCGTGGAATGGCCGAAACGGTGGTGCGGGAAAAACCCTCGCCTGGTGCGCTGGCCACGTTGCGGACGCAGAACAAGCCCGGCGGGTTTATGTGCACCAGCTGCGCATGGGGCAAACCCAAGCACCCGCACGCCTTCGAATTCTGCGAAAACGGTGCAAAGGCGACACTCTGGGAACTGACCACGCATCGCTGCACGCCCGATTTCTTTGCCAGTCATAGCGTCACCGAATTGCGCGGATGGACCGACCATGCGCTCGAGAGCGTCGGGCGACTGACGCACCCGATGCGCTATGACGCTGCGATCGACCGTTATGTCGCCTGTGATTGGGACGAGGCCTTTGCCGAGATCGGGGTGCAGCTGAAGTCGATCGATCCGAAAAAGGCGGTGTTCTACGCGTCGGGCCGCGCCAGCCTGGAAACATCCTATCTCTATGCGCTGTTCGCGCGGCTTTATGGGCACAATAACCTGCCCGACAGTTCGAACATGTGCCATGAGACCACATCGGTGACGCTGAAAAAGCTGATCGGCTCTCCGGTGGGCACTTGCACGCTCGACGATTTCGAACATTGCGATGCGCTGTTCTTCTTTGGTCAGAATACCGGCACCAACAGCCAGCGCTTTCTGCATCCTTTGCAGAAGGCTGCGCAGCGCGGCTGCAGGATCGTCACGTTCAACCCGATCCGCGAAAAGGGTCTGCTCAGCTTCACCAATCCGCAAAGTCCCGCGCAGATGCTGACGGGCAGCGATACCGAGTTGAGCTGCCAGTATCTGCAGGTGCGCGCAGGCGGCGACATCGCAGCGATCATGGGACTGTGCAAATATGTGTTCGAGCAGGACACACTGCGCGGGGGGACGCTGATCGACCGGGCCTTTGTCGCCGAGCATTGCACCGGATTCGAGGCATTCCGCGACCAGGCCGAGGCGACGTCCTGGGAGGATATCGAGCGTGAATCGGGGCTCAGCCGTGCCGACCTGGAAAGCGCAGGCGAGGTCTATGTCTCGTCAGAACGCGTGATCGGCGTGTACGGCATGGGCCTGACCCAGCATGTCCACGGCTTCGAGAATATCGCGATGCTGCTCAATCTGCTGCTGATGCGCGGAAATATCGGCAGGCCCGGCGCCGGGATCTGCCCGGTGCGCGGTCATTCGAATGTCCAGGGCCAGCGTACCGTGGGAATCTCGGAGAAGCCCGAACTCGTGCCGCTCGACCGGCTGGCGGAGATGTTCGGCTTCGATCCGCCGCGTGATACCGGCATGACCACGGTGGAGGTCTGCGAAGCAGTGCTCGATGGCAGCGCCCAGGCTTTCGTCGGGCTCGGCGGCAATTTCCTCCGCGCCGTCCCCGACCAGACCCGCGTCGAACAGCAATGGGAAAAGCTGCAGCTGACCGTGCAGATCGCAACCAAGCTCAACCGCAGCCATCTGTTCAACGGTCGCGTCTCGTTCCTGCTGCCGTGCCTGGGCCGGAGCGAAGAGGACAGCCAGGCGACCGGGCCGCAGACCGTCACGATCGAAGACAGCTTCAGCCATATTCATGGCTCGCTCGGCCACCGCACGCCCGCCAGCCCGCATCTCAGGTCCGAGCTGGCCATCGTGGCGGGCATGGCCAAGCACAGCCTGCCGTCCAATCCGAACGTCCGATGGGATGACTGGACCGGCAACTACAGCCTAGTGCGTGATCTCATCGCCCAGACCTATCCCGACGAGTTTCATGACATGGACGCGCGCATGTTCGAGCCGGGCGGCTTCTATCGCGGCAACAGTGCACGCGAGCGGGTGTGGAAGACCGATAGCGGCAAGGCGCAGTTCACCGCGCCCGAAATGCTCGCGGCGACCAACATCCCCGATGGTCATGGCCGGTACCGGCTGGTGACCTTGCGATCGAACGACCAGTTCAACACCACCATCTATGGCTATAGCGACCGGCTACGCGGGATCGAAGGCAAGCGCGACGTCGTGCTGATGTCGCCCGCAGACATCGCCGCTGCCGGTCTGAAGCCCGGACAGCGCATCGCGTTGGTGGGCGATGCCGATGATGGCATCGACCGCCGGATCGGCGGGCTGGAAGTCGTTGCCTTCGACCTGCCGTCGGGCACGATTGCCGGCTATTATCCCGAACTCAATCCGCTGATCGCGCTTTCGCACCATGACCAGGAATCGAAGACGCCAGCCAGCAAGGCGGTCCCCGTACGCATCCTCGCGCAGGCCTGAACGAGGGGGTCCAAAGGCGGGATGGGGGCGTTCAGCGCGCCTCGGCAGGGACCAGGACGAGCGTGTCCTTCTCAACCCGCCAGGATGCGAGTTGCGACAGGAAGTTCATCCCCAGCACGCTGGTTCCGCCGAACGCGGGGGATATGACGACCTTGAGGTTGCGCGCCTCGATGCCCTCGATCTGCAGCCGCTCGACCGTTCCGGTGTCAGCCCGCACCACCCCGTTGGCGGTCCGCAGCATCACCGGCGCGATGGCCAGTTCTTTGCCGACGCCCGCCTGCCGCGCCGTCTCTGCCGACAGCGCGGTGATCGTGGCCCCGCTGTCGATCATCATGCGCTGCTCATTGCCGTTGATCGTCACGCGCGCCCAGAAATGTCCGTCGGATGCCAGCCTGATCCGTACCTCGTCTCCGACGACCTGTTGGGTGCTCAGCCCCAGACGCTCGGTCCAGCGCGACAAGGTCGGGTCATAAGGGGCCTGTTGCAGCAGCACGAAGACCATGAACGCCAGGATTGCGACCGAAAACAGGCTGCGGATGATGCGCCCCAGGAACGGGATATTGAACAGCACGACCAGCGCCAGCGCTGCTGCGACCGCATAGAGCGCGAGCTGCTGCCATTCGGGAATGGTGGAAACGGACATATCCCGGTCCTACCCGCAGCCGTGCAATTCGATCCCTGTTTGCGCGTGTCCCCAGCGCCCGCGCTCAGGCAATCAACTTATGCGGGTCGTTCGCTATCAGCATCGTGTCGTGGCGCGCCAGCACGCCGAGCGCGAGTCCGGCTTCGCGCGCGCGGTCGATCGCCAGGCTGGTCGGCGCGCTGATCGTGATCAGCAAGGGAAAGCCTGCCCGAACGCATTTCTCGACCAGTTCCTGGCTGCACCGGGCTGAGAGAAGGACAAAGCCCGTCTCTGGCGAAACACCCGACCGGGCGAGCGTCCCGACCAACTTGTCGAGCGCGTTGTGCCGTCCGACATCCTCGCGTACCGCCAGTATCTCGCCTTTGGGCGAACAAAAGGCTGCGGCATGGGTGGCTCCCGTCGCCTGGCCGAGCAACTGGCGATCGCTGAGCGCCTTCAGCGCGTGGGCTATCGCTTCGCGTGCAACCTCGATCCGCGCGACGACCTTTGGCAGCGGTGCAAGGGCAGCTGCAATGCTGTCGATACCGCAGATGCCGCACCCGCTTTCCGAAACGCGGCTGCGCGCACGTTCCAGGATCCGCGGCAGCGAACGCGGCGGCAGATTGAGCCTCGCGACCCATCCGCCCTCCACAGGCACGACCTGCGGCTCGGACAGTTCGTCGGCATGCGCCAGCCCTTCGCTGAGCGTGAAGCCCGTGACGAAGTCTGCGAGATCGGTCGGCGTGCCCATCATCACCGCATAGCCGATGCCGTTATATTCGATCGCGATTGGCGCTTCGACCGGTACGCTGCGGTCGACGCGGGTTAGCGTCCGCGCTCGTGGTGTAATTTCTGGTGTAGATTGAGGTGATCGCATGGGGTGGGGCATGCCCCACCCC